>Ga0326726_10000063_pt1 | contig 97633 bp, 110 predicted proteins | sample MHFenrmetagenome_2_FD_207603 | JGI IMG/M metagenome (GOLD analysis project Ga0326726, IMG submission 207603) | Lab enriched peat soil microbial communities from Michigan Hollow, Ithaca, NY, United States - MHF15MN | ecosystem: Environmental > Terrestrial > Soil > Wetlands > Peat | place: USA... | reverse complement strand
ATTTCGGCGTGAGGAAACGCACGCGCGATGTCCTCCATCACGGCACTGGCGATCACCACGTCGCCCAATGCGCTCCATTTGATGACGAGGATGCGGCGAATGCCACCAAGTTGCACGGCACTCACCCTATCAACACCCTCGGCTGGTATTCCGGTACCCCGGATTTCAGTTGGTACACGAAGTCGCCTTATTTCCAAGGTCCATGGGTTTCTGCCACGTCTCGGGCGCGGTTGCAGCGTCAATCAAGTTGATGTGTTTCTGTGCAATGACGCCTCGAAACAAAACCAGGATTTCAATATCAGTTTCACGGCATGCCAACAATGCGATCCACGCGTCATCGCGCCAACTCCCCTAGGGAAACGCTGACTTATCCCGTTCGTGGTGAGCCCTTCGATAAACTCAGGACAGGCTTGTCGAACCATGAACGGAATAAGTCCAATAAAATCATATGGATGAAATGCCCTTCGACAAGCTCAGGGCGAACGGGCCGAATTAATCAGCGCGTCCCTAGAGGGAACGCGCCCCGCAAGCAATCGTGCTGCAAAACAAAAGTGTGTTCGATCGCCAAGCTTTTCGACCCTCTCAACTAGTTCAGCTTACTACCGAACGCAACACCTGTTCCAGGGAGCGCGCAAGCTCGTCGCGGCCAAATTGCGCCTCGGCCAACTGGCGTGCAGCCCGGCCGGCCTTGCCCAAGGCAGCGGGATGAGCGACCCACTCGCCCAGTTGCCGGGCCGCAGATTCCGCGTCCTGCTCTGGCAGGCGAATACCGATGCCGTACTGCTCCAGCAACTCGGCCTGCCAGCCGCCATAATTGATCGCAATAGCCCGCCCGGCTGCCAACCCGTCAAAAAACTTGTTGGCCGAATTCGACGTCATCTCAGGCAGGTCGACAAACAACGACAGGACCACATCGCAGGCCGCGAATACTTCAGGCGCCTTCTCCTTGGGCACGGCCGGCAGCATGAACAGGGTACGGTCGAGTACGCCGAGTTGCCGGGCCCGCTCGCGGATCTTGTTCAGTTCCCTGCCATCGCCCACGATCAGGAATCTGAGTTCAGGCGCCAGCCGGGCCGCGGCGGCGGCCACATCCACCATATAGGCCACACCATTGATCGGCCCCAGGGTACCGATATAGCCGATCAGCGGGCGGTCATCGACACCGGGCAAGCGGGCGCGGAAGGCCGCGCGCTCCAGATCGGGATGAAACACGTCCAGATCCGCACCATTCGGGATGATGTGGATGCGCTCAGGCGGATACCCGGTGCTGGCGATGCCTGCCGCCATGCCGGGCGACAAGGCAATGACACGCGCGGATTCACGATACGCGAAACGCTCCAGTTTCCTGGCGGCATATTTCATCAGGGGATTCCGCAACGCCCCCACCGCAATCGGCAGTTGCGGCCATAAGTCGCGCACCTCGAACACCATGGGCACCCCTTTGCGTCTGGCCGCGTAGACCGCCGGCAACGCAATGGTCAGGGGCGTGGAAGAGGCAAACACCACATCTGCCGGCAATCGGGCCGCATAGCTTGCGGACGCCCAGGCAAAATGCAGAAAGCGGGTGATCCGCTCCCGATAGTTCATGTGATTGGAATACGGCACCGGCAGCCAGTGCACCCGGATGCCCGCCTCCACGGTTTCGAACCAGCCGCGCCGCCCATCCGGGTGCGGCCAGGCGGTGACCATATGCACCTCGTGACCCTTCTCGACCAGTCGCCGGGCCATTTCATAGGATCGGGTCCCCCCTGGCATGGCAGGCGTATTGAAATACTGGTGCAGATAAACGATACGCATGGCTCAAGCCAATGCTACGCGGGTTTTCCCCAAGCTCATTGCAGCGTCAGTCCGGCCGCAGCCAGTTCCTGTTCGAGGCCCTCCATCGCATACTGCGCCGAATGGGCAAACCCCATTTCGCGCCGGGCCTGATCGGGCACCCGCTTCAAAATGGATGGGATCTCCGACTCGTCCTTGAAAATGTAGCCACCGCCGTCGAGAACGAAGCGGTCGAAGTCGGGGCGCAGCGAAGGGGCAATCACCGCCACGCCCGCTGCCTGCGCCTCCAGCACCGACATCGGCAGGCCGCGACCAAATTTACCGCGCCCGACCACCAGCATCGCCTTGTATTGTTTGTAGAGTGCGGGCATCTCGGACGGGGGCACGTAATGCCTGATGCGGATATTGGCGGGGATATTGGGCACATTCATCCACAGGCAGCCGGGGGTGGGAACGGGATACCAGTCCACCGTTTCGCCGATTACCGAAAGGGTCTCCGAAAAAGTGACCTGATTCTCGCGCCGGTTGACCAGAGATCCGAGCGCCAGCACCTTGTCGCCGTTATCCTGGGTATCGAGAAAGCGCTGATAAAAAAACCTTGGCCGCATATCGTTCAACTGTCTTTTGTCGAAATATTCCTCGAACTCGCTTCGAAATGCGGGGATGCAGAATACTCCCTTCAGGTTCCTTGAGCGGGCGGTTTTCCTCAGCGAGGGCATCGAAATCCGGTAGGAGCGGCTGAGCCATTCCTCGCTCTGCAACCAGTTTTTCACGCTTTCCAGAGGACGTGCCCATTTTTTGTAGAGCCTAAAAACATCGGGCGTATGTATCTTAAGCACAAAGGGAATATCCAGCGATTCGCAGACACGCCGCGCATAAAAATGGTTCGGCAACATCCAGCTCAGCACGAAATCAGGCTTGAACTGGCGAGCCTGCAATTCCAGTTGCGCATAGTTGTCAAAATAGTTGAATGCCACCGGTGAGAAGAAAGGCGCCGGCGGCTGACGCTTCGACAGGGCCAGCACCTCCGCGCGTGAAGCCAGATATTCGACATCGTTGTTGACATAGCTATGCGACGAAGTGGGATAGGCGTTCGAAATGACCAGGATTCGTGTTTTCATCATGCTCCCTTAAGTTCCATGCTTGTCTCGGCTCGACGGCCAGCCAGGAGATTATCGATCTTGAGTTTGTCCCGATGCAGCAGCAGCATCCGCGTGGCATATCGCTCGGCAGCCTGGAACAGCCTGCGTCCGAGCAACAAGGCCAGAATCGCTGTCAGCACATTGGTCTTCCCTGTGATCCAGTATTCCAGCAGCAACAACACGAAAACCAGCAGGAAATTCATGGCAGCCAGGGTTTTCAGATAGCCTGCCGGATTTCGTCCGATCGCCCTGACCAGCCAGCTTGCCGAGGCCTCATCTCCACGGCGCAGCAGCCAGGCGGTGAAACCGAACTGCAGCAGCATGATACCCACCAGCGCCAGAAGCATGGCCGGCTTGATGACTAGCAGAGCTAATGCACACAGGCTGAAAATGGCAATGCTGACATAGGTTCTGCACAACAACACAACGATCCGGCGAACCAGCTGGCGCTCGGTTTTCTGCATGGCAATGCCAGCTTCCATGTGCTGCAAAAGCAGGCTACTCGCCTTGCGTTCCATGCGATTCGACAGGATATTGAACAGGATGGATGCCACATAGAGGATCAACGTCACCACGCTCATCCCGACAATCCATGCGTTGAGGTTTTCAGGCTTCATGATCCCCTGAAAATAGGTCGGGACGTGCTTTGAGCCCATGAGGATGATGATCTTCAGGGGGATGAAAAAAGAAAAAAGCTGGGCAAACTGGGATGCAGCACGGGCGATTGTGGCCATTACAGTATCCCTTCGCGCACATCGCAGAAGCAGGCGCGTGAGGGTGGCCATCCAGGCAAAATGAGCACGGACCGCAACCGGATTCTGACGCGGGGTCATCTTCAGCGCCCCCTCCTGCATGCGACCCGCTTCATCCAACCATCCTGGTTTTGACTGCGCGCATCGCTGCATGAATGGAGCGCAAGGTTCGATTGCCTAACCGTCTTCTAAGCCACGTATCCATATATGCAGGCATGCGGATTGAGGGAGTAAGCGCTTTTTTCATCACGCGCATCAGAATTTCCTGTCTTCTGGCTTCGTCCACCTCGCAAACATCTGAAACTTTGCTGCAGTTCTGGTACGGGTTGTCCGCCGCAGGCCTGATGGCGTCATACTCAATCCCGCGGAAGGTAATGCCACGGGTTTCCCGCAGCCACAGCAGATCGACCGATGCATGATCGACAAAGTGGCCGATTCCCTCGCGCAAACTGGGCCGCCGATGCAATCCGAAACGATGTTCCAGCTCTTGCAACTGCATCCTGAAATGCTTGTGTTCGATGGAAGGCACATTATCGGCATCCGAATGGTTGACTCGCCGATAGTCCTGGAGGATCGACATTATTTCGGCACTCAGCGTCTCATTCAGCTGCAGCGGATCGAACTTCAATTGCCGGACATCGATAGTGGGCAGATGGCGTTGCACGAAATCCGTGACGATATCGCCGTTCGCCAGCGTAGCCCTGTCATAGGCTGCGACATTGACCTGGCAACCGAATAATGTCTCATAGAATTCGATGCCTTGCCTGAAATTGGCCGCGGTTGGGGGATGAAACCCGCCGTATGATTTAAGCGCTTGCTGAAGCCCTGACAGATACATGGCCGAGGGCTGGCGAATGTATGCCGCGATGGAAATGTCGTCGCTGAATTGGCGCAAGTGATCGCGAAATTCGGCTCCCCGCTCCAGATCCGATGCACTAAACAGACACTCGCTCGATAGCACCAGGGTGTGTGGCCTGTATTTTCGAATCTGCCGCCTGACATCATTCCAGTTGGCCTCAAAATCTCTACTCAGCAATTCCGGGCGATTCTTGTAAATTGAATGAAAAACACGTGGCAATCCCGTGCGCTCGCGTAAATGCATTGTCAAGAAATGGTGGTTAATAGGGCGCGATCTGACGGCAGGATAGAGAATCCCTTGACGTGCCAGAAAATCGGCTTGTCGGGTCAAACTTGTCTGAAGTGCCGTTGTTCCCGTTTTGGATGAACCGATGTGCAAGACAATACGCATGAAAGATTTCCGGTCTGGAAGTGATAATTTCGACGAACTGGATGAGCCGCACTAGGGCCAGTCCGAAAGGTTACCATCGGCTGGCTCGATATTCCTAGAAACACACGGATGAACAGATGAAGCGACCCACTTTCCTGAACAGGCTGCTGACCTCCACGCATGCGGATCAGCCCAGGCTCACCTTTCTGGTCAGCCCAAGAGGCGTGCGAACGCATCGTGCCGTGGTGAGCGCGTCACGCAATGCGCAGGTCAGCATCCTGACCTACGACGAGGCGCTGCAGTGTTCCCGGCTGCCCGCTGCGACCTATGTTTTCACGGACATGGATCGTCTGTCTCCCCCGCAGCTCAAATTGGCATCGGCGCTGTATGCCCATTTGCGCGCCCACGGGCAATGCGTCCTCAACAACCCCGCCCGCGCGATGAGCCGGGCCGGGTTGCTGCGTGCACTTCACGATGCCGGCATCAACCAGTTCAATGCCTATCGGGTCGAGGAAAATATCCGGCCGGAGCGCTGGCCGGTATTTATCCGCACCGAAGGCAGCCACACCGCACCGGTTTCAGGGCTGCTGGAATCGTGGGATGCGGTCAGGACTGCCGTGGATGCAGCCGTTGAAGACGGCATCCCGGTATCGAGCATGATCATCATCGAATATGCTGCCGAGCCGGTGATGCCTGGCCTGTTTCGCAAGCTGGCGGGTTTCAGGTTCGGCAACGCGCAGTTCGCCCACAACTGCGTGCATGAGGACAACTGGCTGGTCAAATACGGCCAGCTTGGCGCGGCCACGCCCGAACTGTACCGGGATGATCTGCGCATCGTGATGGAGAATCCCTACGCAGAGGCTGTGGCACGTGCGTTCGACATTGCCCGCATCGAATATGGGCGCGCTGATTTCGGGCTGGTGAATGGCAAGGTTCAGGTTTACGAGATCAACACCAATCCCACGGTCGCCTTCCCGGAAAAACATCCTTCCCGCGACAGGATTGAAGCCTACGCCATCTTTCGGAGAAATTATCTGGAGGCGGTGGATGCCGCATCCAGCGGCATGCATGGTGCATCCGTCAAACTGCCCAGACCTTTGCTTCCCACCAAATCCCTGTAGACCAGTCTATAGGTACTGCGACATATGGGCTTGCGCACCCGCCATGATGGTCTTTCCCAGCGGCGTGAGCCTGGCGTGGCGTTGAATCACATCCCATCCCTTGACGTAGTTCCCCGCGCTGGAGGCCAGCATGTTGGCTGCTTCCAGACATTGGTCCGGCGTCAGGTACCCCGAATCGAGCAAACGCTGAATCGCCTGATGCATGCGCGCCAGAACAAATGTCGCATGGACGATTCCATCCATCGGGCGCTGATCGGTCCGCAACGGCGAGTCGAAACGCTCGTCATCCTCGTTTTCGATCAAGGCGCCCTCTGCACATAATCCAAATAGCAAGTTGTGGCTGCTTTCATGCACCAGCGCTTCGACCGTTTCAAGCACCGTCGCATGGCCCTGGGCATTCAGCAGAATAGCGCCGAAGAGCATGAAAGAAGACGCCCCGTCAAACACCATCGCACCGGGCGAGCCGTCACCCACTGCCAGCACGATTTCCTTGAGAATAACGTCCAGTTCCTCGTACGCTTGAGGATCGGCGGTTGCCATCAGATCGAGAGCGGCATCGATGCGCAATTGGCAGGCCTGCGCGATCTCCGGCCTTGGCGGACGGATCACAAACGGCTGTTCGGGATCCGTGTTGAACAGGCGCTCGTGGCGCCGGGAGGCTTTATCCTCCTGAGGATCGGAGAATATCTGGATGTGGATGCCCTGCGGCCTCGGCTCGTAGTGCGCGATCTCGGCAAACAGTTCCTGCGCAGTTTCCAGTTCGCCGCTTTGCAGCGCAAAAACCAGCTCGCAATATGCGCCGAATACGGACGGCGCAGCAGGTGAATCCGCAATCTGCCGACACGCCGCGGCTAATGCCTCGAATGGAATTTCCAGTGTGCCCTGCGCCTGCCGGGCAAGCTCGCGCAGGCTCTCGGCCAGACGCTGGCGCATACGGGAATCAACAGCCATCGCCCGGGCGTGATCCGGCTTGATATTGAAATGATCGATCGACACGAACGAGAGGACGGACCACCCGCTTATCAGCTGGCTTCCGTCGGCTTCCGGCAATTACGAACTGGGTGCCGCTTCGCGCCGGGAACCTGGCAGGCGAAGCGGTTCATCTGAACGTATGCGAACCCTGTCAGGTCGAGGGCTTGAGGCCGACTTTTGAGCCTACCTTGGCACCCAATTGTGCACCCAACGAGACAACCGGTTTGCCTCCCACCTTGGCGCCCAGCTTGTTGCCGAGTGCGCTGCTGTTGCTTGCGATCTGATCGAAACCCAGGAGTTTGCTGTAATCGAGGGGAACAGGGGACTTGCGGGCAGGCTTTTGCATGGCGTTTCCTTTCAAGGTCGACATAGAGAAACCAATGCGTACACAATTCGCACGCATCATGACTACCGGATGTAGCCAGAAACAGCTTAAACGATGATTCACTCGGTTGGCAAACCCACACGCTGACAGACCCCTCTTCCAGTTCAGCTTCGATTGGGGGGCTTTCCCAAAACCAGGCGCAGCATTTCGGCCATTTCCACTCGCCAAAGCCGGGCCTTGATTGCACAAACGGTCATGCGCTGGCTGACGCTCAACCTTTCCGCGCGGAGGGCCATGCCCCATACACGAAAGGGGGGCATCAAGGTACGGAATACATAGGACAGGCGGCGAAAACGCGGACCGGCCGTGATTTGCCCGCCCTTGATCCGGCGCGCCTTGGTCGCCAGTTCACCCCACTCCCGACGCGCCGGATGGCGAGTCACGGCGCGTGGGCAAAACTGCAAACCAGCCCCGGTTGCGACCATTCGTCGGCAAAACTCGGCATCTCCTCCTGAAAACCGGGTCGGATCGAAACCGCCTGACCGTCGCATGATCCGGGATGGAACAAACAGGTTGGCGGTGACTGCGTACCCATGGCTGACATAGCGTCGCTGCGGCATACCCAGCGCCATATCGTAGAGTTCATAGGATGTTACGTTGCTGCGGTCGCGCGGTTCGATGACGATATCGCCGGCGATGATCGCACCGTGTGTCGTAGCCTCGATGCAGGCAATTCCGGATTCCAGCCACTCCGGCACGGGCCGGCAATCCGCATCGGTGAATACGAGCGTGTCACCCCGTGCCTCCGCGACGGCCGCATTGCGCGCGGCGTAAGAACCTGGCGTCGGGCAATGCATCAGACGCGCCCAGTGCGGCAACTGCAGGTCGGAGGGCAATGCATCCGACCCATTGTCCACCAGCAGAACTTCGAAGCTGTGCTTGTCCAGCGTCTGCGCCTGCAGACAGGCGAGCAATTCTGGAACGAGGTCCCAGTGATTGAAAACCGGGACGATCACCGAGACGGGCAAATCGGGCATCATGGAAGAAACGCTGTCACGTTGCGTGGACGACGTCGTCGCTGTCATGTCGCTCCACCTGTGTGAATGATCGTATCAGTATTTGAAATACCCCATGTGCGGCAGCATTCGAGCCGAGCCTTTCTGACCCTCTCGAAGTGCGTCGCTTCTTCAGCATTGTGGCCGATATTCAGGAACCCATTGCGCCAGCCGATCCTTGATCACGCTTTCTCCGGCCATTTCGACCGAATCGATCCAGGCAAAACACGTCTTGATCAGATCTGGTTCGACAATCCGGGCACGCGCGATGCGCAGTTTGGGATGGGGCGTAGGCAGGGTGGATTCATTGTCGGCCAGCAGTTCTTCATGGAGTTTTTCACCTGGGCGCAGACCCGTGTATTCGATGCGGATGCGGTCTTCGTCGACGCCAGACAGGCGAATCATGAGTTTGGCCAGTTCGGCGATTCTGACCGGCTCGCCCATATCGAGAACGAATATTTCACCCCCCTCTCCCATCAGGCCCGCCTGTAAAACCAGTTGCGCGGCTTCCGGTATCGACATGAAAAAACGCGTGATGTCGGGATGCGTCACCGTCACAGGTCCGCCTGCCTCGATCTGCTTCTGAAATTTCGGAATGACACTGCCGGAAGACCCCAACACGTTGCCGAAGCGGACCAATACGAAACGTGTACCGGTATGCTGCTGCATAGCCTGACAGGCCATCTCCGCCAGCCGTTTGGTGGCGCCCATGACGTTGGTCGGGTTGACTGCCTTGTCGGTGGAAACCAGCACAAAACGGTCCACGCCATACGCTTGCGCGGCAGCCGCGACGACTTGTGTTCCCACCACATTGTTGCGCAGGGCTTCCCAGGCATTTTCTGTTTCCAGAAGCGGAACGTGCTTATAGGCAGCCGCATGAAAGACCACCGCAGGATGAGTGTCCTCAATAACCTGCCTGACTCGGGATGCATTCTTGACATCACCGATAACCGGCAGCAGGCGGATCTCGGGAAAATGCTGCGACAAATCCTCGGCAATCGCATACAGGGCGTATTCGGACAATTCGAACAGCACCAGTTGCCTTGGCGCGTAACGTGCGACCTGATGACACAATTCCGATCCGATGGAACCGCCCGCACCCGTCACCATGATGACCCGGTCGGCCAATTGCCGATACAAACCGCCGTCATCCAGCTGCACTATGTCGCGCCCCAGAAGGTCTTCCAGTTCGATGCGGCGCAATCTGGAAATCGACACCCGCCCTGCAACCAGATCCTCCAGCGAAGGCACCGTCAGCACGTTGATCCCGGCATCCGCGCATAACTTCGTGATTCCTTTGCGAACGCTGTGTGCTGCGGACGGCAGGGCGAGAATGACATCCTCCACACCGCGTTTTAGCGCCCAGGTCACGACCTCATCCAGCCTGCCCAGCACCGGCACGCCTTGCAACAGACGCCCACGCTTGGCCTCACTGTCGTCAAGCAGGCCGATCACACGGAATCCAGATGGATTGCGTGCCAGTTCGCGCAACAGGAAATCCGCCGCCGAACCTGCACCGGCAACCAATACCGGTCGGCTATCCAGTTTCAGCACACTGGTGATCCGGTGTTCCTTCCATGACCGATACGCCAGCCGGCTGCCCCCCACCATGATGATCAGCAAGAGAGGGTCCAGTATCAATACCGATCGCGGCACCACCATGTGGACGCGAAACAGCTCCAGCACCGCCGGGATAAGCAGGGCCGAGATCCCCACGGCAGTCAGGATGCGTTTGAGGTCGGGCAGACTGGCGAAGCGCCATACCCCGCGATACAGTCCAAAGACCCAGAATGCCAGTGCCTGCAAGGGGACAACCCAGGCCAGCGTGACAAATGCGATCGTCTGGAATTCCGGCGGAACATTCAAGTTGAAGCGCAACCAGAAAGCCACGAGCCAGGCGATAGCCGATGCCGTGATGTCATGCACAATGACACTTAGTTTGCGGGGGTTCAGCATGTCAGATATTCGGGCTTGACCGCCACACGCATGACCTTGGCAACCGCCGCGCAGATATCCTGCATGTCTTGCTGGACCAGCGTGGGATGCACCAGAAATGCCAGGCTGCTTTCGCTCAACTGGCATGCCCCCGGCAGGCGTTGCGCGGGTTGCAGCCCGGCTTCTGTAAACGCTTTTTCACGGTAAATCTCGCCGCAACTGCCCACATTGCAGGGCACCCCCTCAGCCTGGATCGCTGCGAGCACGCGTAGCTGATCCCAGCCCTGCTGCAGCTTGTGCAGATCGAGAAAGGTGTAGTAACGGTAGTACGCGTGCATGACATCGAGCGGCGGCGGCGTGACGCGCAGACCGGGAAGCGAAGCGAAACAGGCTTCGAGAATGGCGGCATGGCTGCACCGCGCAGCCACCCACTTATCCAGTTTGCCGAGTTGAAGCCGGCCGATTGCGGCCTGCATTTCGGTCATGCGCCAGTTGCTGCCAAAAGACTCATGCAGCCAGCGGAATCCGGGCGCATGCTCGCGCCTGAATACGGCAGCGTAGCTCTTGCCGTGGTCCTTGTAGGCCCAGGCCTTTTCCCACAAAGCAGAATTGTTGGTAAGCAGCATCCCGCCTTCGCCACCCGTGCTGACGATCTTGTCCTGGCAGAATGAAAATGCGGCGGCATCGCCGAAACTGCCCACCGGGCGTCCCCGGTATCGTGCGCCATGCGCCTGCGCACAGTCCTCGACAACATGGAGCCCATGTTCGCGTGCCAGCGCCATGATCGGTTCCATCTCGCACGGCCAGCCGGCCAGATGCACCGCGACGATGGCGCGGGTCCGCGGCGACAGAACGGCACGGATCGTGTCGGCGGTAAGGTTCTGGCTGACCGGATCAATATCCGCCACGACCGGCGTAGCCCCACGCGCCACGACACAACTGGCGGAGGCGATGAAGGTGCGGCTGGGCACCACCACTTCGTCGCCGGGGCCGATACCCAGCGCATGCAGCGCCAATTCCAGTGCCAGGGTGCCGTTGGCGAGCGTGATGGCATGCCGAACCCCGACATACTGCGCATACTCGGCCTCGAACTGCTCGCATTCCCTGCCCGTCCAGAAATTGACGCAGCCGGATTCCAATACACGTGTCACCGCTGCAATTTCATCCGGCGCGTAATGAGGCCAGGGCGCAAAGTCCTTGTGACGAACCGGGTTGCCGCCGTCGATGGCCAGCGTGTCAGGAACTGCCATCATGTCTTCTGCTGCAAGCTGCGTGCAGGAACGCCAGCGACAAGCAAACCGTCTGGAATATCGTTCAGCACCGCCGAGCCTGCGCCCACCACACAGCGGGTGCCGATGCGCACGCGCGGGATGACGACGGCACCCACTCCCAGAAAACTGCCGGCGCCCACTTCAACCCGTCCACACAAATGCACACCAGGGGCAAGATGGACGCCATCGCCAATGATGCAATCGTGGTCGACCGACGCACCCGTGTTGATGATGACGTTTGCGCCGATCACGGCATCGCTGTTGACGACGCAACCTGCCGCCAGCAGGCTCCCGCGCCCAATGTCCGCACCCCGCCCGATCTGGGCCGATGGATGAATGATTGTCGCCAAAGAAAAATGGTTGGCTTCCATCCATGCGGCAATGCCTGAACGCGCAGCGTTGTCACCCACGGCGACAATCGCTGGCGGACGTGCTTTCAATTGCAATAGCGCCTCGCGTCCACCGAGAATGCGATAGCCCATCAGTTGCTTACCCCAGTATTGATCAGCATCGTCAACCACCAGGATTTTCCTGATCCCCTGCTTCTCGGCGGCGTCGATCACCACCTTGGCATGACCACCACTGCCAAACACGACAAGTGAGGAGTCTGTATCCATTCAGACCTTGTCTTGATCAGAACCGGTAAAACGCGGCATGGTGGGATGCCCCCCCTGGCTGATGCCGGCTCGTTGGAACAGTCGCACAAGCGTCATCATCAGGATCTTCATGTCCAACGCGAAAGATTGATGTTCGACATACCACACATCGTATTCAAACTTTTCCTCCCAAGAAATCGCATTGCGCCCGTTCACCTGTGCCCACCCGGTGATTCCTGGCCGCACTTCCTGCCGCCGGGCCTGGCGTGGGCTGTAAAGCGGCAGGTATTCCATCAGCAGGGGGCGCGGCCCCACCAGACTCATGTCGCCGCGCAGCACATTGGCGAGTTGGGGCAGTTCATCCAGGCTGTTGCATCGCAGCCAACTGCCCAATGGGGTCATGCGCTGCGCATCTGGCAACAAATTGCCCTGCTCATCACGCGCCTCGGACATTGAACGAAATTTAAGGAAAGTGAATGGCTTGCCGTTCAGGCCGGGTCGGGTCTGGCGCAACAGTACAGGCGGGCCTAATGCAAAACGTACGGACAAGGCGGTCAATACCAGGAACGGGGCCAACAAGGTCAACAAAATTATGGCTCCCAAAATATCGAATAGCCGCTTCATGAACGATCGGGGCGCACCGCGACGCATGACGAATGATAGGCCGGTGAATGGACACCTCGTTGATCACCCGTCGGCATGATCAAATTTGTCCCGATTTCCTGAACAAAATAGATCATGCTGAGGCAGTCTGTTTCATGGGTTGCCGAAATAACTCGAAAACGACGCAATGTAATGAGGCTGGCGAAGTTGATTGTTTACCTGATGCGCACTTGGACACGGATGCCACCGTTCCTCTTTCCACCCATCTGCCACAAGCTTCAGCCACAAGGAAATTCTTGTTTTCATACAGCTGTTTGCATTTTCGGGTTCGATCCCGCCTTTCCGTGGCTATACAGCGCAAAAAGAAATGGCACAAACAAGACAACGTGCGAGGACCTGTAGGATTGTTCCAGCAACGATGCCACGAATACCCCTGACACCGCAGCGTACATGATTCCTCGTTGCCGGGAGGACAGATCCGCAGCACCCTGCTTCATCAAGCGGATCTGTGCGCCATAAAACAGCAGATACACAGCCAACCCGATCACCCCGATTTCATACCAGCAATCGAGAAAGAGGTTGTGCAAGTGCCCCACCTTGTGAGTTTCATTGATCACCACCGGCGGATACAGGTAAACATTGCCAGGCCCGACCCCCAGCCATTGATTTGGGGGAGGAATAGTCAGCGCCTTGTACCAGATATAGGTGCGATGGCTACTCAGCTTGCTGAGAAACGCAAACCAGTTCCCATCCGGGTACTGTGCCTGGCTGAGCACCTTTCCCGCCGGATCGAACAGCATGATTAACACAACGAAAACCAGCGCCACACTCCCCAACGACAGTAAAAGCAAACGCTTGTCGGGAACAACAAAGAAGGCCAGCACGACCAGTGCAGTTGCCAATGTGAGAACCTCGGTCAGGCTGTTGGAAAAAATCAGCAGCAAGGTGAGGGGCGCCAGATAGGCCAGACTGAGTACCATGCCGCGTTTTCCCGGAATGGACTGCCACAATAAATAAAGGGTGAAAGGGGAAAGGTATGCCGACACCAGCCCATGAACCTGAAATTCAGGCTTGAAATCCGGCGAGCCCGACAGGATCAGATATCGTCCAGCATAGTGAGCCAGGCTGAGCAACCCCACGACACCGATCATTTTGATTGCACGCTCCAGACTGAATCCAGGGATGCAGCGCACCAGCCACCATGTAATGAAATAACTGGAACCTAGCAGGGTGTATTGCGCCCATTTTCCATATGCCGGATATGGATCGATCGATAGCGCCGCACTCAGCGTTCCCCATGTCACCAAAACCGCATACAGGATCAATGCGGTCAATGGAAAAACAAAGTTCCGTTGCCGGACAATCAAGGCAATGGCAGAAACCCAGTAAAGCACATATCCGGTGTTGCCTAGCCCACGTCCTATCTGATAGAAAAACAGGATAAAAGTTGGAGCCAGCAGCAACCAGTAGAGGGCGTTATGCTCCCCCGAAAAAATACCCGCAAAACCTGATTGCGCACCACTGGATGCAGCAGATTGTTGTTCAGTCATTTCATTATTTGAGCGTATTTGTATGATGCTGGGCCTGGATTTGATGCAGGAAGCGACTCAATATCAAGTTGATCGTGCGCCAGCAAGGCAAACACCTGGCTTGATGGCGTATACCGTCTTACATGCTTCGATCTGAAATGAAGCGGATCCGAATCGCCGGTGTTCCTTTTGGCTTTTCACGGTTTTCTGCCTGCAACAATTTAGTCTGGCAGGAGAAAGGCCGGGGAAATCATTTCGGGTTACTTCACCTCTGGGCCGACTGCCGACGAAAACGCATCGATCACCGGCTGGATGAGGCTGCGTTTGAGTTTGAGTGCGGCCTGATTGACCACCAGACGCGAACTGATATCGCTGATGTGTTCGACGGCAACCAGGCCATTGGCCTTGAGTGTGCCGCCGGTGGAAACAAGATCGACGATGACGTCTGACAGCCCGACCAGCGGGGCGAGTTCCATCGATCCGTACAGCTTGATCAGGTCGATGTGCACGCCTTTGCTTGCAAAGTGGTCGCGCGCCGCATTGACGTATTTGGTGGCGACGCGGATGCGTGCCCCCTGCTTTACTGTCCCGGCATAGTCGTAGCCTTCGCGCACGGCGACCATCATGCGGCAGCGCGCGATCTGCAAATCGAGGGGCTGATACAGGCCATTGCCGCCGTGTTCGTTCAGCACGTCCTTGCCGGCGATGCCGAGATCGGCCGCGCCGTATTGCACGTAGGTCGGCACGTCGCTGGCTCGCACGATGATGAGCCGTACATCGGCGCGGTTGGTGCCGATGATGAGCTTGCGCGAGGACTCGGGGCTTTCGGACGGCGTAATGCCGGCCGCCGCCAGCAACGGTAGGGTTTCTTCAAAAATGCGGCCCTTGGACAGGGCCAGCGTGATGCCAGAGTAGCTCATGTTCAGTGTCTGATTCAGTGAACCCGCTTGATGCGCGCGCCGAGCTGGGTGAGCTTTTCCTCGATGCGTTCGTAGCCGCGGTCGAGGTGGTAGATGCGTTCGATGGTGGTTTCGCCCGCCGCCACCAGGCCAGCCAGCACCAGACAGGCGGACGCGCGCAGGTCGGTCGCCATCACGATGGCGCCGTCCAGCCGCGGAACCCCACGCACCAATGCGGTATGCCCGGATACCTCGATGTTGGCACCCAGGCGACGCAGTTCCTGCACGTGCATGAAGCGGTTTTCAAAAATGGTTTCGGTGACGCTGGCTGCGCCTTCGGCAATGGTGTTCATCGCCATGAATTGCGCCTGCATGTCGGTGGGGAATGCCGGATGCGGCGCAGTGCGCACATCCACTGCTTTCAGCTTGCCGTCGGATTCGATCTCGATCCAGTCGGCGCCCACCTCGACCTTTGCTCCCGCCTCGCGCAGCTTGCTCATCACCGCATCCAGCGTGTCCGGCTGGGCATGGGAGGTGCGCACGCGCCCGCCGGTCATGGCGGTGGCAACCAGGAAGGTGCCGGTCTCGATGCGGTCGGCCATTACGGAATAGTCCGCACCGTGCAGCGTGTCGACACCCTGGATGGTGATGATGTCGCTGCCCGCCCCTTCGATCTTGGCACCCATCGCGATCAGGCAGCGCGCCAGGTCGACCACTTCGGGTTCGCGCGCCGCATTTTCCAGCACGGTCGTGCCTTCGGCCAGCGCGGCGGCCATCATCAGGTTTTCGGTGCCGGTCACGGTCACCACGTCCATCATGATGCGCGCGCCGTGCAGCCGCTTGCAGCGCGCATGGATATAACCGTGTTCGATCTGGATGTCGGCACCCATTGCCTGCAGGCCCTTGATATGCAGGTCGACCGGGCGCGAGCCGATGGCACAGCCGCCAGGCAGGGAGACCCGCGCATCGCCAAAGCGCGCCAGCGTCGGCCCCAGCACCAGGATCGCGGCACGCATGGTTTTCACCATTTCGTAGGGCGCTTCCTTGTGCGGGATGGATTCGCCGCACAGGGTGACGTGGTTCTTGTCGTCCAGCGTCACGCGCACACCCATGTGGCCAAGCAGGGCGAGCATGGTGCTGATGTCCTTGAGATGCGGTACGTTGCCGAACTGCAAAGGCTCGGCAGTGAGCAGACTGGCGGTCAGGATCGGCAGCGCGGCGTTCTTGGCGCCGGAAATGCGCACCTCACCGGCAAGCGGGTTGCCGCCATGGATCAGCAGCGCGTCCATTCAGCGGGCGGCCCAGTCTTCTGGTGTATAGGTCTTCATCGACAGCGCATGGATCTGCGCGTGCATGCGCTCGCCCAGTGCGTCGTAAACCAGCCGGTGCTGCTGGATCATGTTCCTGCCGGTGAAGGATGGGCTGACGATCACTGCCTGGAAATGCTGGCCGTCACCGTCCAGCTCGATGTAGTCGCACGGCAGCTTCTCGGTGATCCAGCCTTTAATATCGTCGGGAGTAACCATGCTTATCTTGCCTCTTCAGTGTCGCAATTTGTAGCCGCTACGCAGCAGCACCAGGGTGAGGCCGGATATTGCCACAAAGCAGGCACTGGCGACCAGCAAGCCAAGCCGGGGGTCGGTGTCCGATTGGCCGACAAACGCATAACGGAAGCCGTCGATCAGGTAAAACACCGGATTGGCGTGCGATACGGCCTGCCAGAAGGCGGGCAGCGAATGGATCGAATAAAACACGCCGGACAGGAAGGTGAGCGGCAGGATCAGGAAGTTCTGGAATGCTGCCAACTGGTCGTATTTCTCCGCCCAGATGCCTGCCACGATGCCGAGTGCGCCCATGATGGCACAGGACAGCAGTGCATATGCCAGCAGCCAGCCCAGGTGCGGCATCTGCCAGGGTGCGAACCACAGGGTCACCGCCCACACGCCGAGACCGACCACCAGACCACGGATCACCGCCGCGCCCAGATAGGCCAGGAAAAACTCCAGGTACGACAACGGCGGCAGCAGCACGAACACGATGTTGCCGGTCATCTTCGACTGGATCAGGCTGGACGAACTGTTGGAGAACGCATTCTGCAGCATGCTCATCATCACCAGCCCCGGCACCAGAAAGCTGGTGTAGGTCACGCCGGGATAGACCTCGACATGGGCTTCCAGCACATGTGAAAAAATCAGCAGATAGAGCAGCGCCGTCACTACCGGCGCGACCACGGTCTGCACCACCACTTTCCAGAAGCGCAGCAGTTCCTTGTAAAACAGCGCCGGGAGTCCGCTCATGTACGCTTCATGATGTCGGTAAATACATCCTCCAGATCGGGTTCCTGCAAACGCATTTCGAGCACCTTCACCCCTCCACCACGCAGATCGGCCAGCAGGGTTTCCAGGTCAGAATACTCGCTGAAATTGATCCGCCAGCACCCATCCGTGTCACGCAGCAGGCGATCCTGCCAGGCCGCCGGCACGGATTCCGCATCCAGCCGCAGTTGCGCGCAATGCTCGTTGGTCAGCCGCAGGAGATTGCGCGTCGCATCGAGCGCGACGATGCGCCCGGCCTTGAGCATGGCGATGCGACCGCACAGCGCCTCGGCCTCTTCCAGATAATGCGTGGTCAGCAGGATGGTGTGCCCCTCGCGGTTGAGGCGGCTGATGAATTCCCACAGCGAACGGCGCAGGTCAACGTCCACCCCGGCTGTCGGCTCATCAAGCACGATGACCGGCGGCTTGTGCACCAGCGCCTGCGCCACCAGCAGGCGTCGCTTCATGCCACCCGACAGGCTCTGCGTGTTCTTGTCCGCGTGCGGGGTAAGCGCGAGGTGATGCATGATCTCGTCGATCCAGTTGTCGTTGTGCCTGAGGCCGAAATAACCGGACTGGATGCGCAGGGTTTCGCGCACATTGAAAAAAGGATCGTAGACCAGTTCCTGAGGTACCACCCCCAGCGCGCGGCGAGACTGACGATAATCGCGCACCACATCGTGGCCCATGATGGCGGCGCTGCCTGAATCGGCAAGGGTAAGCCCGGCCAGAATCGAAATCAGCGTGGTCTTGCCCGCACCGTTGGGGCCCAGCAAGCCGAAGAACTCGCCCTGCTGGATTTCGAGTGAGACGCCATCGAGTGCCTGGGTGGTGCGAAAACGTTTGCGCAGGTCGCTGACGCGGATTGCGGGCCTTGCCTGACTCATGCGGGCAACAGCCCAGACACCCCGTAAAGTTCAGCCAGAGTGGTAAAACTGGTAGGCAGCCCTACCAGGGAAAGCTTACGTCCTGCCTGTTGAGCGTATCGCATGGCACTGAAAACAAGGGCAAGTGCGGCCGAATCGGCGACTTCGACTGCGCTGAAATCCAGCACATCGATGCCGTTTGCGAGTTGGGGCTGCAATTCCCGCAGCAACCCGCCAACGCTGTCGACGGTCACCGCGCCGTTAATCCGGCAACATGTGCCTTCACACGCAATCACGAGCCGGATTGCTGCGCCGGTTTGGCAGCGCCGCTCGTTTCTTGCGTGGAGAGCGTTTTGATCAACCCGTCGATTCCGCTCTGACGGATCGTGCTGGAGAAGGAGGAACGGTAATTGGTGACCAGGCTGACACCGTCGATCACCACATCGTAGACCTTCCAGCCAAAAGCCGTTTGATACATGCCGTAATCGATGGTGATCGGTTGCCCGCCGGGTTGGCGAATTTCGGAGCGCACCGTCACATCGGTGTCGCCCGGGCTCATGTTCAGCGGCTTGAAGTCCACAGTCTGGTTGTTGAATGCCGTCAGCGAATTGGAATAGGTACGCACCATCAGGTTGCGGAACGCTGTCACCAGTTCCTGCTTCTGTTTCGCTGTAGCACGCGGCCAGTGTTTGCCGATCACCAATTGGGTCATGCGATTGAAGTCGAAGATGGGCAGGATTTTGGTTTCGACCAGCTGATGCACCTTGGTCAGGCTTCCACCCTGAATGTCCTTGTCCTGCTTCAGGATGGCGAGAACCTCCTGGGTGGTCGTACGTGCCAGCACGTCAGGCGACGTGTCGGCTGCAAACACTGCGGCATTGAACCCGGACAGCAGTGCCAGCAGCAGAAAAAGTAAGCGCATCATGTTCAAAGAATCCTGTTGGAGAAAATCGGGGTGACACAAACCGGAGGGTTGAAAACCACTTGATCAGTAGACGACCACCGTTTACTTGAGTTCGCCTGTCAGGCGTGCCAGCTGCGCCACATTCATGTTGTAATCATTCACCGTGCGCAGATAGTCTGTCTGAATCAGCGCATAGTTGCGGATGGCTTCAGCCACCTTGTCGGCGCCTTCAATTCCGGCTGAAAAATCAGCCAGCGAAGCCACCATCCAGCGACGCGCTGCGGCAGCACCTTCGGCCATATCCCGCTGTGACGCGTAATTGGCTTCGGCGTTGGCATAGGCTTCGCCCACTTCAAACGGGATGCCGAGCACTGCAAACGCCTTCTTGTGATTGAGCGCCTCGAGTTCGGCCTGCGCCTGGTTGACGCGTGCGTCGGCAGCGCCGAACACGCTGTCCCACCTTATGCCTACCACCGGGGTGACCCCGTAACCATTGTAGATGTCCTGAATATACGGGTTATCCAGTCTGCCGCGCTGGGATGCATAGTCGGCCTGTCCGATCACCCCGGCATAAATATCGGGCAAGCGATCGGCTTTTTTGGCCTCAACCAAGGCGCGGCGGGCGCGTAATCCCGCTTCGAGCTGCAACATTTCTGGGCGGTCTTGCAGGGCTCGCGCCTGATACTCGGCCAGATCGACCTGCGGAAAGGGCACCGGTTCGATCCGCTCGTCGGCCACGGTAAGGTTTGATTTCATGTCGACCCCGGTCAGAACCTTCAGGCCGTCCAGGCTGATTTTTTCGACTGCGCGCGCCTGGTGCACGTATTTATCTATCATGCCTTTGGCGGTTTGCAGGGCATACAGGTCGGACTGCCTGGTTTCGCCTGTTTCCTCCTTCAGATCACGCTCGGCACTTTTAATCGCCTTATTCAGGCGGATTTGCATGTCTTCGAGGAAAGCGCGCACGTCACGCGCAGTCAGAAAACCAAAATAGGCACGCTTGGCCTGGTAAACCGTGTCCCCGCGGGTCGCTTGAAGTTCGCCGCGCGTGATGTCGACCTTGCCCTGTGCCGCCTCGCCATAATGCTCGATCTTGCCAAAGGTAAAGAGCGGATGAATCAGCGCAAAGTCGAGACGCGTCCAGTCGGAAGCGCCATTCCAGTCGTGGCCGTCGGTACGCGGCGTGGTTCCGGAATAGGCGCCATTCTGATAGAAGCCTCCCTCGACCTGGGGTGCCAGCCCGACGAAGAGGTTGGCCCGGATGCGCCAGCCGCCTTCTCCTTCCACTTCCTGCACCAAGCCTTGCGCAGCTTGAATCAACTGCTCACGCTCCTTGATACGGGGATCGGCAGTCAGGCTCATTTCCACGGCCTGTTGCAGATTGATGGTTTCTGCCTGCCCTGGCAGCGCGGTCAGCAGCATGCCTGCTGCCAAAAGGGTGCGAGTCAGTGCGTTAAGCTTCATTTTGGTGCCCCTTCTTGAGCCTTGCCGTACAAAAACTGGCCGATCAGATTTTCCAGCACCACTGCGTCCTGTGTGATGCGGATCCGGTCCTTGTCTTTCAATTTCTGGCTGTCGCCGCCCGCTTCGAGGCCGATATATTGTTCGCCCAGCAGTCCCGAAGTCATGATGGTAGCAGTGGTGTCCATGGGAAAAGCATAGCGCTTGTCGAGCCGAAGGGTAACTGCAGCTTCGTAGGTTTCGTTGTCGAAGCGAATATCCGTTACCCGCCCCACCACCACGCCAGCGCTTTTGACTGGCGCGCGTGCCTTCAGTCCGCCTATGTTTTCAAAACGCGCGGTGACTTCGTAACTGTCCGAAGTGCTTACGGCGCTCATGCTTCCGACCTTGAGCGCCAGAAACAGCAGCGCGGCAATGCCTGCGATGACAAATAATCCCACCCAGAGATCGAGTACGGTCTTGTTCATGATTTCAGTTGAGTCCCCGGAACATGAATGCAGTCAAAACAAAATCCAGCGCCAGCACGGCCAGGCTGGAAGCCACCACGGTGCGTGTGGTGGCGCCTGACACGCCCTCGGCAGTGGGGGGGGCATCATAGCCTTCATACAGCGCAATGGCAGTAATGGCGATGCCGAACACCACGCTCTTGATAACGCCATTCAGAATGTCATGCTCGAAATCGACCGCGCTTCGCATTTGTGACCAGAACGAGCCTTCGTCCACCCCGATCAACTGCACCCCGACCAGGTAGCCCCCAAAAATCCCCATCGCCGAAAACAGCGCCGCCAGCAGCGGCATGGAAATCACGCCAGCCCAGAATCGCGGCGCCACCACGCGGGCAATGGGATCCACCGCCATCATTTCCATCGCCGACAATTGCTCGGTCGCCTTCATCAGGCCGATCTCCGCCGTGATTGCGCTGCCGGCACGACTGGCAAACAGCAAAGCGGCCACCACCGGCCCCAGTTCCCGCACTAGCGACAGCGCCACCAGGATGCCAAGGGCTTCTTCCGAGCCGTAGGTTTGCAGGGTTTCATAGCCCTGCAAACCAAGTACCATGCCGACAAACAACCCTGACACCAGAATGATGATGAGCGAAAGCACGCCACTGAAATAGATCTCGCGGATGGTGAGCCCGAAGCGGCGGAATGCCGTGCCTGAATGCAGCAGAATCGCCACAAAGAAGCGGGCCGCAAATCCGATGCGCCATACGCCCTCCAGAGTGCGATTTCCAAGGTTTTCAATGGATTGTTTAAGCACCCTGACCTCCCAGTCGCAGATCGTCGGCGTAGGGCGGCGCCGGGTAGTGGAAAGGCACCGGGCCATCGGCCTCGCCATGCACGAATTGATGGACGTACGGCAAATTGGAGGCGCGAATGTCGTTTGCCGTTCCCTCTGCCACGATCACACCTTCTGACACGAAATAGACGTAGTCGACGATTTTCAGGGATTCCTGCACATCGTGGGTCACTACCAGCGAGGTCAGTCCCAGTGTATCGGTCAGACGACGGATCAGGTTGCCGGTCACCCCCAGCGAGATGGGATCGAGTCCGGCAAACGGCTCGTCGTACATCACCAGAGCGGGCTCCAGGGCAATTGCACGTGCCAACGCCACCCGCCGTGCCATGCCCCCTGACAGTTCGGCCGGCATCAACTGCGCAGCCCCACGCAAGCCAACTGCGTGCAGTTTCATCAGCACCAGGTCACGGATGGCGTCCTCGGGCAGATCGGTGTGCTCGCGCAACTGGAATGCGACGTTGTCGAACACCGACATATCGGTAAACAGCGCGCCGAACTGGAAAAGCATGCCCATTTTGCGGCGCAACCGGTAAAGGCCCTTCTGATTGAGATCGCCAAGCAACTCGCCCGCCACGCGCACTTCGCCCTGGCCGGGCTTGATCTGGCCGCCAATCAGACGCAGAAGTGTGGTTTTTCCGCAACCGCTGCTGCCCATGATGGCGATGACCTGGCCCCGTTTGGCGGTCAGATTGATACCCTTCAATACCAGCCGGTCACCATAGCCAAATGCGACATCTTCGATTTCGACCAGATTGTCGTTTTGCAAGAAATCGCGCCTATGAATATGTTTGAGGACACCCATTTTACCGAAGGCCACCCTGCTGCCGTCATGACACGACAGGTTTTTAACGCAGATTCAGTAACCCATCACCTGCCTCAAGGTATTCGCTGCTTCCATCAAAGCAAGATCACCGCTGCGACTGAATAAAAACAAGGGCTCACCCGTTACCGCATGCCGGGTGATGCCTTGCGCCAGCGCACGCAGGTCTGGCTCATCATCCAGCCACCAGACATGCTCGGACATCCATGTCGGGGTGGCCAGCAACACGCGCTCCGAAGCAGGACCGACGCATTCCGTGGCACCCGGCTCCAGCACGAAAATAAAGCCTGCATGGGTCTCGTTCAGCCATTCCGCCCAGGTCGATTCCGAAACGGTCTGCCAAATCGATTGGGGTAAGTAGACTGCGTGAAACTGAGTGTTGTAATAAGACAACAACCAGTCCTCCGGCAGGTCATCGGGATAAAAACCGCCATTCCATGCGGGATGCGTCCAGTTAACCGCACCGATGAAAACAAGTTGGCTGAATTTCATTTTGATCATTATCAATGAAGCGTAAACAAAACCAAATATAAGGCATTGACAATATGCTGATGTAAGTTGAATATTGGATAAACGTATCTTGTTTGTTTTATGTGTTTGTTTAATCCCTAACCCTGAAGGAGTCGTCCATGAAAATGAAATCTCTCGTCCTCGCCCTTGGCTTGGTTGCTGCTAACGCTGCATTTGCCAATGGCACCGCACCCGCTGCCGCGCCCGTTGCGGCCCCTGCCGCTGCGCCCGCCATTCCGCAAACCAGCGCCCAGTGGCTGGAGCGTATGACCGACTTCACCCGCAACGCCTCGGCTTACCGTGATCCCAAAGTGTTCGTGCCCTGGTTCAACGCGGTGACCGAACCCGGCTTTTACTCCCAGATGGGCATCAACATGATGGAACCCGGCAACTGGTACAAAATGATGGGCTCGATGATGGATCCGCGCTCGCTGGCCAACTACATGAAGTTTGCCGATCCCGACATGTACATGAAGTGGATGGCTGCTTCCATGGATCCCAACTTCTACACTGCGATGATGGCCCCGATGATTGATCCAGGCAAATACATGCGCTGGATGATGTCACCCCTGGATCCGCAGACCATAAACATGGGTATGCAGACCTTGAATCCCGCCATGTACATGAAGTGGATGATGGCACCGCTGGATCCGCGTCTGATGCAGTTGTCGATGCAACCCCTGAACCCCGCGATGTACACCGGCTGGATGGGCGCCGCGATGAACCCCGCCACCTATGGCTCCTGGGGTACCTGGTTGAACCCGAACACCTATGTCGCTCCGGTGACGGGCGGCATGACCAGCGCTCCGGGCACCTTCAATTTCTTTGATCCGAACGCCTGGATGGGCATGACCGCTCCGGCCGCTGGCCAGCATGCCGCTGCTGCTCCTGCCACGGGTACACCTGCCTATGCGAATCCGTTCGACCCGAACGTGTTCCTGCAGATGTTCAACCCGGCTGCCTATGGCCAGGCAGCACCCGCTCCGGCAGCAGCACCCGCTCCGGCGGCAGCTGCACCTGCTCCGGCAGCAGCACCTGCTGCTCCTGCCAAGTAATCACGGCAGCGTAAAGGCAAAAGGGGACGGCTCAGCCGTCCCCTTTTTTTATTATTCATGTGCCTCAGGCACGACGCCAGGTCGTGCCACCCGGGCCATCCTCCAACACAATCCCGGCCGCGATCAGCGCATCGCGAATACGGTCGGATTCGGCAAAATTCTTTTCCTTGCGCGCAGTCTGGCGCGCCGCGATCAGTGTTTCGATTTCCGTTTCGGTCATGGCACCGCTGGAGACCCCTGCCTGCATGAAATCGGCTGTATCACGCTGCAGCAAGCCCAGCACCCCGCCCAGACTGCGTAGCGTCTGGGCCGCAGCCACTTCACCGCGATTCGCTTCGCTGGCCAGTTCAAATAGCAGCGCGATGGCCTCCGGGGTATTGAAATCGTCGTCCAGCGCTGCCCGGAAGCGCTGCGCCGCAGGCTGGTTCCAGTCAGGCAAGGTCGCCGCCGTGATGGGCGAATTTTTCAGCGCGGTATACAAGCGGGCAAGCGCCCCCTTGGCATCGTCCAGATGGGCATCCGAATAGTTCAGCGGGCTGCGGTAGTGCGCGCGCAGGATGAAGAAGCGAATCACTTCGGCATCGTACTTGTCCAGCACTTCACGGATGGTGAAAAAGTTGCCCAGTGATTTGGACATCTTTTCGTTATCCACCCGCACGAAGCCGTTGTGCATCCAGTAATTCACGAACTTGCAGCCATGCGCGCCTTCGGACTGGGCAATTTCATTTTCGTGATGCGGAAACTGCAAATCCTGGCCCCCGCCGTGAATGTCGAAATGATTGCCGAGCAAATCCGCGCTCATGGCCGAGCATTCGATGTGCCAGCCCGGGCGCCCTGGTCCCCATTGCGATTCCCACGCGGGTTCACCCGGTTTGGCGGCTTTCCACAGCACGAAATCCATTGGATCGCGTTTGTCGGGATCGACCTCCACCCGCTCGCCCGCTCGCAGTTCGTCGAGGCTCTTGCCAGACAGGCGGCCATAATCGGCAAAGCCGCGCACGCTGTAATACACATCGCCATTGGGTGCCGGATAGGCAAAACCATTTTTTTCCAGTTGAGCGATCAAGGCCAGCATCTGCGCCACATAAGCAGTGGCCCGCGGCTCGTGGTCGGGTGGCAGCACGCCAAGCGCGCGTTCATCCTCGTGCATCGCAGCGATGAAGCGTTCGGTCAACGCGGCCGGCGTTTCGCCATTTTCCTGAGCGCGCCTAATGATCTTGTCATCGATATCCGTAATGTTTCTCACATAATCGACGTGGTATCCGCTTGCGCGCAGCCAGCGCGTCACCATGTCGAACACGACAAATACCCGTGCGTGCCCCAAATGGCATAAGTCGTACACAGTCATGCCGCATACATACATGCGAATATGTCCCGGAGTGATGGGGACAAACGCTTCTTTGGTGCGGGTAAGGGAATTGGTGATGTGCAACATGGTGCGAGCTGGCTACGGACGGAATGATGGCATGCGGGAATCAAGCGGGGCGCCGGCTGTCTCAGTCGGGTCGATATTGTTAGAATGCCGGATTCTCAAGATGATTCGAGCATATCACATGGCCCTGTCACGTTTCTTCGCCGCCGTTGCAGCCTGCATCATCCTTGTCAGCGCGCCCGTACTGGCCAGTGAAGTTCAGGAAATCAACCAGCAGTTCCGCAAGGGGGATTTGAGCGGTGCGCTCGAACGCGCCGACCGCTTTCTGGCAAAAAACCCGAAAGATGCACAGGCGCGCTTTCTGAAAGGCCTGATTCTGGCCGATCAGGGCAAGACCAACGATGCCATCGCCGTGTTCAGCGGGCTGACCGAGGACTACCCGGAACTGCCCGAACCTTACAACAACCTGGCCGTACTCTACGCCTCGCAAGGCAAGTACGAGGCAGCGAAAGAAGCACTGGAATTAGCCATTCGCACGCATCCGAGCTACGCCACGGCGCACGAAAACCTGGGTGACATTTACGCCAAGATGGCTTCGATCGCCTATGACAAGGCACTGGAACTGGACAGCAAGAATGCCACGGCGCAAACGAAACTGGCGCTGATTCAGGAGATGATACAAGGACAACCCCGCAAGCCCGCAACGAGCAAACCCGTATCCTCCGCTCCCAAGTCCGAAGCCAAGCCGGTCGCAGCGGAGCCTGCGCCAGCCAAGCCCACTCCGACCAGCACTGCCACGACAGAAAATGGCATCGAGATCGCGATCACCCACTGGGCGCAAGCTTGGTCGGCAAAAGACGTGGACGCCTACCTCGCAGCCTATGCCAGCGACTTCACTGCAGGTGGAATGTCTCGCAGCAAGTGGGAAGAACAACGTCGCGCGCGCATCACCGGGCCCAAGACGATCGAAGTCAAGATCAGCGACCTGAAGATTGACCAGCAGGGGGACACTGCCAGTGCAACCTTCCGCCAGGCCTACCGTTCCGACCGCCACCGCTCCACCGCCACCAAAACGCTGGGCCTGGCGCTGCAGAATGGCCAGTGGCGCATCGTCAAAGAATCTGCACCGTAATCATGCGCCGCCTCATTCTTACGCTTTTGCTTGCCACCCCGGTGCTCCACGCCGCCGGGCTGGATGCCGATCGCCAGTTGGCCAACAGCCTGCTGGCGATATCGCAAAGCCGCATGCCGGAGGCGCTCAGCGCTGTCGACCAACTGACCCGGCAACATCCGAATTTCCGGCTGGCGCAACTGGTCAAGGGCGACCTTTTGCTCGCACGCGCCCAGCCGCTGCAGACACTTGGCAATACAGGCAATTCACACAACGCCGACCTGGAACAGTTGCGCGATGAAGCGCGTCAGCGGGTGCGCGCTGCCACCGATTCGCCGCCCAATGACAAGATCCCGGTCTATCTGCTTAACCTGGACGACAGCTATCGCTATGCGCTGGTGGTGGATGCCAGCCGCGCGCGCCTGTATGTCTACGAGAATCGCGCCGGCTTGCCGTACCGCGTGGCCGATTTCTACGTCACCATCGGCAAGGCGGGCGCCGGCAAGCTGAAGGAAGGCGATAACCGCACGCCCATTGGCATCTACACGATTTCTGGCTTCAAATCGCCACGCGAACTTGGCGACTTTTACGGCAGCGGCGCCTTCACCCTGTCCTATCCCAATGAATGGGATACCCGCCAGGGCCGCAACGGCCATGGCATCTGGATTCACGGCAGCCCGGGCAACACCTACAGCCGTGCGCCCCGCGCCAGCGAAGGGTGCGTGGTGCTGGCCAACGACGACCTGATCCGGCTTGGCCAATTCATTGAGGCCGGCAAAACACCCGTCGTCATCGCCGAACAGGTCGAATGGGTGGCGTATGACGCGCTCGATGCACGCCGCAACGATCTGGCTGCTGCGCTCGATCAGTGGCGGCAGGACTGGGAAAGCCGCGACACCGCGCGTCTGCTCGGTCATTACAGTGCATCGTTCCGAACCGGCTCGCAGGATCTGCAGACTTTTGGCGCCAGCAAGTACAAGGTCAACGCCGCCAAGTCGTGGATCAAGATCGGACTTAGCAAGGTCAGCCTGATGCTCTACCCGCAAGGGGCAGGCCGTGGTTCTAAAGACGCTGAAGCCCTAAAGGACTCCGATCCACTACGCACTGAAGCGCGTGTGGGATCGTATGCGTCAACAACCACGTACCCTGAGCGCCCAGATTTCGCTCTGGTCAGCTTCGAGCAGGACTACCAGAGCAACAACCTCAGCAGCCGTACCACCAAACGCCAGTTCTGGAGCCGCGAGAACGGCCGCTGGAAAATCATTCACGAAACCTCTCTATAGGACGATTCATGGTCAAACTGCACACCAATCACGGTACCATCACCCTCGAACTCGACGCGGAGAAAGCGCCGAAAACGGTGGAGAATTTCCTGCAATACGTGCGCGACGGATTCTTTAACGGCACGATTTTCCACCGCGTCATTGATGGCTTCATGATCCAGGGTGGCGGCTTCGAGCCCGGCATGACACAAAAACCGACCCGTGAGGCGGTCGAGAACGAAGCGTCCAACGGCCTCAGGAACGAGGCCTACACCGTTGCCATGGCGCGCACCCCCAATCCCAATTCGGCCACTGCGCAGTTTTTCATCAACATCGCCAACAACAGTTTCCTCAACTTCACCGCGCCTACCCCGCAAGGCTACGGCTATGCCGTATTCGGCAAGGTGGTCGAGGGCAGGGACGTGGTCGACAAGATCAAGAAAGTCAAAACCGGCAACCGCGCGGGGCATCAGGACGTGCCGCAGGAAGACGTCGTCATCACCCAGGCGGAAATCGTCTGAACTCGCCGGTGAGCCTGACCTCATCTGCAAAATCCAGTCGTACCTTCTTTATTGGCGACCTGCATCTCGCTGACGAACGCCCGGTCGCGACCGGGCGTTTTTTTCGCTTTCTGAGCGAGGACGCCGCAGGCGCTGATGCGCTCTACATCCTGGGCGATCTGTTCGAGACCTGGGTGGGCGACGACGACGATGCGCAGGTTGCGCAGGATGCAGCACGCGAGCTCAAATCCCTCACGGATGCTGGCACACCGGTGTATTTCATGCATGGCAACCGCGATTTCATGCTGGCCGAGCGCTACGCTGCTTTGTCCGGAATGACCCTGCTGAGCGACCCCACGCGAGTCGATCTGTACGGCATTCCTACACTGTTGATGCACGGAGACACCCTGTGCACCGATGACACGGCCTATCAGACCTTTCGACGCCGGGTACGACATCCGTTGACACAGGCGCTGCTACGCCACCTGCCACTAGCCATGCGACGCCATATGGCACGCCAGGCACTGGCTGGCAGCGAATCCGCCAAGGCAGTCAAGCCGGCCGCGATCATGGATGTGAATGTCGATGAAGTCGTGCGCGTCCTGGGAGCACAGCATGCAGTGCGCCTGATCCACGGCCACACCCATCGCCCGGCGAGGCATGTCCATGCGGTCGATGGTCATGACTGTGAACGCTGGGTCGTGCCGGACTGGTATACCCGCTGGGGTTATGTCGTGTGCGACGCGTCTGGCTGCACGCTCACGGTAGAGGACTTATGACGGCGCGTTGATCTCCGCCAAGCCGTCCGGCACGCGAAACAGCCCGGGCCGAAGGGGCTGCCGGGTTTCGCTTTCAAACATACGCGACCTCCCCGTGAATTCGCGCTCCTCAAGCGGCAGCCCGAGTTTCAGCGTCATCCCCGATTCCCAAACCAGATTCACCAGGTCGCAGTCGTGCTGCAACTCCTGCGGCGATTCCTTCCACACACGGTACTGCATCGAAGCCAGAACCGATTTCATCTCGGCCATTGCCCGTGCCGCATCCGGCGCAGCACGGGGGGCAGCGGTGCCTTCGCTACACACTACACCCTGCATGCTGAGGCTGAAACGCCGGGTGCCAGGCGCAGCCGGGTGGGTGTCGAGCAGCGGATTCCAGTCAGCGGGTCGGGGCGGCAGCGCGCCGGGCACGAACACCATCGCCAGCGCTCTGTCACGCATGATGCTGATGACCTTCTGATGGCGCCGGTCCAGCAACAGAAAATCGCCGGCGTCTTCGCCGCTGTCCATGCGCATGTAATCCGGCGTGACAAGGATTCGCGTCTGATAAGGCGGCCCACCTGGATCCTGGTCGACATAACGCAGCACGATCATGTCCGCTGCATGGGCAGCGCCCACGCCAAGCAACCACAGCACGATCAACCGCATCGTCATGCCAGCCCGCGCGCCAGATCGGCCTCGATGTCGGACAGCGATTCAAGGCCCACCGCGATGCGTATCAGGCCCTCGCCAATGCCCGCCGCCTCACGTTGCTCGGGTGTCATGCGGCTGTGGGTGGTGGAGGCCGGGTGGGTGATGGTGGTTTTTGTATCACCCAGATTGGCTGTGATCGACAGCATCCGGGTGGCATCGATCAGCTTCCAAGCCGCATCCTTGCCGCCCTTGAGCTCAAAGGCGACGATCCCCCCTCCGGTTTTTTGCTGTGCCATGGCCAGCAGGTGTTGCGGGTGCGATGGCAAGCCGGGATACAACACGCGCGCGACCTGGGGCTGCGCTTCCAGCCATTGCGCGAGCGCCAATGCATGCTTCGAATGCGCCTCCATGCGCAGCGAAAGCGTTTCCAGTCCCTTCAGGATCACCCAGGCGTTGAACGCCGACAACGTCGGCCCTGCGGTACGCAGAAAGGTGTAGACCCCTTCCATCAAGGCCTGGCTGCCCAGCACGGCGCCGCCCAGCACCCTGCCCTGACCGTCGAGATATTTGGTGGCGGAATGGATCACGATATCGGCACCCAGTTCAAGCGGCCTTTGCAAGGCAGGAGAGCAAAAGCAGTTGTCGACCGCCAGCCAAGCACCTGCCTCGCGGGCAATCGCCGAGAGGGCGCGAATATCGCTCACTTCGGTCAGCGGATTGGACGGTGACTCGACAAAGAACAGTTTCGTGTTCGGCTTGAACGCCGCACGCCATTCCGCTGGATCGGTCGGCGAAACATAAGTCGTCTCGATGCCGAATCTGCCGAGGATATTGCTGAACAACTGCACGGTGGAACCGAAAATCGAGCGCGAGGCGACGATGTGTTCACCCGCTTTCATCAGGCCCATGACGGTGGCCAGGATCGCAGCCATGCCGGATGCAAACGCCACGCAGCGTTCGGCCCCTTCGAGCGCCGCCAGTCGCGCTTCCATCATGTTGACGGTGGGGTTGGTGAAACGCGCGTAGATCGGCCCGGGTTGCTCCCCCTTGAATCGCGCCGCGGCCTCCGCTGCGCTGCTGAACACAAAGCTGGAGGTCAGGAACAGCGCCTCCGAGTGTTCGTTGAACTGGCTGCGCACCGTGCCTGCGCGCACGGCGAGTGTTTCAATGTCGTATTCGTCGTTCATGTTTAGTCCAAAATAAAAAACCCCGAACGGCAAGCGCGGTTCGGGGTTTCCCTTACGACGTTTTAGCCGGATTTATCAAGCGCCCGCAAGCTGAAATTCAAATCGGCGCCAAAAGAAATTTACGCGGCCAAATTTACGCCCGCTGCCCAATACGGTCAACCATTCGCGGCCAGATTCAAGTCCAGCTGCTGGGTCGACAGTGCCGAGGGCGGCGGGGTTTCGCCGTTGCGCACGGCCTCGACGTAGTTCAGGTACTCCGGCGTGACGTCGCCGGTGATGTAGCGGCCGTCGAAACACGAGGTGTCGAAGTCGAGAATCGCCGGGTTGCCTGCACGAACCACGTTCACCATGGCATCGAGGTCCTGGTAGATCAGCGCATCGCAGCCGATCTCGCGCGCGATCTCCTCGTCGTTGCGGCCATTGGCAATCAGTTCGTTGCGCGTCGGCATGTCGATGCCGTAGACGTTGGAGAAACGCACGGGTGGCGAAGCCGAGGCGAAATACACCTTTGCGGCGCCGGCATCGCGCGCCATCTGCACGATTTCGCGGCTGGTGGTGCCACGCACGATGGAGTCGTCGACCAGCAGCACATTGCGGCCCTTGAATTCCTCGGCGATGGCGTTGAGCTTCTGCCGCACCGATTTCTTGCGCAAGGCCTGCCCCGGCATGATGAAGGTGCGGCCGATGTAGCGGTTTTTGATGAAACCTTCGCGGTACGGCACGTTGAGATGATTCGCCAGCTGCAGCGCAGAAGGACGGCTGGTGTCGGGAATCGGAATCACCACATCGATCTTGAGGCGGGAAAATTCACGGCGGATTTTTTCGGCCAGCGACACGCCCATCGCCAGTCGCGTGCTGTAGACCGAGACGCCATCCATCACCGAATCGGGACGGGCGAGATACACGTATTCGAAAATGCAGGGATTGAGCACGGCCTTGTCGCTGCACTGCCGGCTGTGCAGCTTGCGCTGGTAGTCGATGAACACCGCTTCGCCCGGCGCCACGTCACGCAGCAGGCGGAAACCCAGCGTATCGATCGCCACGCTTTCCGAGGCGATGATGTACTCGTGCGGCATGACCTGATCGTTGACGCCGATCACCAGCGGACGGATGCCGTGCGGGTCGCGAAATGCGAGCAAACCATAGCCAGCGATGAAGGCCGTCACGGCATACGCACCTTTGCAGCGCGCATGGACGCCCGCGACCGCGCCAAAAATCGTGTCCAGACTCAACTGGCGACCGGAGGCGCGCACCTGCAATTCATGCGCCAGCACATTCAGCAACACTTCCGAATCCGAATTGGTGTTGACGTGGCGGAGGTCTGCGCGGAACAGCGACTCCTTCAATTCGTGGGTATTGGTGAGGTTGCCGTTGTGGCCCAGTACGATGCCATACGGCGAATTCACGTAGAACGGCTGCGCCTCGGCCGACGACGACGCGCTGCCAGCAGTCGGGTAGCGCACATGCGCCACACCCATATTACCCAGCAGATTACGCATGTCGCGTGTGCGGAACACGTCGCGTGCCAGCCCCGGCTCCTTGTGCATGTGGAAGCGGCTTTCTTCAGCGGTCACGATACCGGCCGCATCCTGACCGCGATGCTGCAACACCATCAGCCCATCGTACAAAAGCTGATTCACCGCCGAATTGGCAACGACTCCGATTACCCCGCACATGCTGTGCACCTATTCATAAAATTATTCAAAACGAACGTATTTCGCCACATCTTTCGGCACCAGCGGCAGGGCGCGCAATGCCATTGCCTGCAGGCTGTCCGATAGCAGGGCCTGTTTCCAGAAATCCGTGCGCGGCAGCGAGGTCAGCCCGGCAGCCAGCGTAAAACCGATCAGGATCACCAGCCCCTTGGCGAGTCCCAGCACCCCGCCGAGTAACTTGTCGGCACTGCCCAATCCGACTGCCTTGACCAGCGAAGCCAGGGCATGCCCCAGCAGCAGCACACCGATCAGCACCCCCAGAAAAACCACCGTAAAACCTGCGAAATAGCGAATACCCGGGTTTTCGACCCCGATGGGCAACAGCGGCGCCACCATCAACGCGCCCCACTTGCCCAGCATAAACGCAAGTATCCAGGCCGCCAGCGAGAACAGGGTCTCCACCATCCCCCTCATCAGACCGCGTACCACAGTCAGAACCAATACCAGTACCACGATGAGATCGAGCATGCTCATTTTGCAAGAATCTGCCCACTCATTCCCTTCTCGGCCAGTTTCACCGAGGCAGCCACGGCTGCTTCACGAGAGGTGAAGGGACCCACGCGCACGCGTGTCAGGGCGCCCGCTTTATCCGTGTAGGCTGGCAGGCCGGCTTTGGTTGCGCGTACTCTAAGCGCGTTGGCCTTGGCAGCATCGGACAAGGCGGCCAACTGCACCACGAAGGTGTCGCTGGCCGCAGCAGGCTTGGTCTGAGGGGCAGGCGTAGCGGGTTTGGCTGCAGGCTTGGGTACAGGCTTGGGCGGTTCGGGTTTGGGGGGAGCGGTTTTGGGTGGTTCGGGTTTGGGCGCGGGTTTGACCGGTGCCGACTGCGTCGGCTCAGGTTCCGTCGCCTCGGGCTGCAGGGGAGCAAGCCGCGTCGCGTCGGCGACGATAGGCGCATCGAGCGGTTCGGTATTGCCGGACAGAACCGCTTCATCGCGGGCTTCCGATACGGATGATGCCGCCATTTTCACTGCCAGCGAACTGGCGGGTGGCGGCTCGTCTTCCAGCAGCAGCGGCAGCACGATTACCGCCAGCAGGGTCAGCGCAACTGCGCCAATCAGGCGCCGCCGGGCGCGGCGTTTGAGATCATTTTCAGTGCTTGGTGGCGGCATGGTCTAGCACGGCGGCAACGGTATAGAACGAACCGAAGACCAGAATTCTATCACCTTCATGTGCCGTGCTTCGCGCCTCCGCAAGCGCCATGTTCACATCCGGCTGCACCCTGACTGGCGCATCGCCAGTATGGGAACGCAGGATAGCGGCCAGTTCCGCGGCATCGCGGGCACGCGGTGATGCAGGCATGCACGCCCACCACGCATCGATTTCGCCAGACAATGCAGCAATTACATTGGCCGCATCCTTGTCGGCCAGCATGCCTACCACCGCCAACGTGCGACCGGGAACCGGCTGATCATGCAGTGTGGCTGCCAGCGCCCGTGCCGCCTCCGGATTGTGCGCCACGTCCAGGATCACTTCGGGTGCATGGGCAATGCGCTGGAACCGGCCCGGCACACGAGCCGTAGCCAACCCCCGGGATATCGCTGCCTCGCTCACCGGCAGCCGGGCACGCAATGCTTCCAGTACGGCCAGCGCACCTGCCGCGTTACGCAACTGACAGGCGCCCGCCATGGCAGGCATGGGCAATGCTGGCCAGGTCGTACCCATGCCTCTGTAGGTCCAGTGGATCCCCGCGCGCAGGACGGAAAAGTCCCGATCCACACAACGCGAATCGGCGGCGATGTGACGGGCGTGCTCAAGCAAACTGGCGGGCGGATCCGGGTCGGCGCAGATGGCGGGGCAACCGGCGCGGTAAATGCCCGCCTTTTCGAAACCGATTTTTTCACGGGTGTCGCCCAGGTAATCCATGTGGTCGAGGTCGACGCTGGTGACAATTGCCGCATCGGATTCGAACACATTCACGGCGTCGAGCCGCCCGCCGAGACCGACCTCGAGAATGGCCACGTCGATTCCAGCGCCGATGAACTGCACCATCGCGCCCAGCGTCCCGAATTCGAAATAGGTCAGCGAGGTGTCGCCGCGCGCCGCGTCGACCTGTTCAAACGCGCGTACCAGTTCAGCATCCGCGGATTCCCGCCCGGCAATCCGCACGCGCTCGTTGTAGCGCAGCAAATGGGGCGAAGTGTAGAGACCGGTTTTGTAGCCCGCGGCACCAAGAATGGCTTCCAGAAAGGCGCAGGTGGAGCCTTTGCCATTGGTGCCGCCAACGGTTATGACCGGGAAAGCCGGCCCAAGACCGAGCGCATCCTTGACCCGGCGTACCCGATCGAGACCCAGTTCGATGGTGCTGGGATGCAACTGCTCCAGTCGCGCCAGCCAGGCTTCCAGAGTGGTCAAAGGCTGCGAGATCAAATCACCGCGACAATCAGGCGGCAAGGGCGGGTCTGCCCATCATCATCGCCAGCGTGGTGGCAAGTTCATCGCGCATCTGGCGGCGGTCGATGATGCGGTCGATGGCGCCCTTTTCGAGCAGGAATTCGGCACGCTGAAAACCCTCCGGTAAGGTCTCGCGCACTGTTTGCTCGATCACGCGCGGGCCTGCAAAACCGATCAGGGCATTGGGTTCAGCCACGATCAGATCGCCCAGCATGGCAAAGCTCGCCGACACGCCACCCATGGTGGGGTCGGTCAGAACCGAAATGAAGGGCAGATGATGGCGCGACAACTGCGTCAACGCAGCCGAGGTTTTCGCCATCTGCATCAGTGAAAACAGGCCTTCCTGCATGCGCGCGCCGCCACTAGCGGAAAAACAGACGAAGGCCGAGTTTGACTCGATCGCCGCTTCCACGCCGAGGACAAAGCGCTCGCCCACCACCGAACCCATCGACCCGCCCATGAACTTGAATTCGAACGCCGCCGCCATCACTGGCACTGCCTTGACGCTGCCGCTGAGCACCACCAGTGCGTCGGTTTCAGAAGTGCCGGTCTGGGCTTCCTTCAGACGATCAGGGTATTTCTTGCTGTCCTTGAACTTCAGCGGATCAAGCGGTGTCACCTGGGCGCCGATCTCGTGCTGCCCCTCCGGATCCAGCAGCATCGCCAGCCGCTGACGTGCACCGATGCGATGGTGATGACCGCACTTCGGACAGACCTCCAGATTGCTTTCCAGGTCGGCGCGGTAGAGCACCTCGTTGCACGCCGGGCATTTGGACCACAGACCCTCGGGCATGGATTTTTTGTCGGCCAATGCCCGCCGCTTGATCTTGGGAGGCAGAATTTTCTGGAACCAGCTCATTGTCTTCTCCGTTTATTTCGATGCCGCGTCGACACCCCGGCGCAATTCAGCCACCAGGTGTTTGACGCGGTTGACACACTCGCCCTCGGGCGCGGTCTCGATCTCGTTGACGATGCGGCTGCCCACCACCACGGCATCGGCGATGCGCGCCACCGCCTCGGCCGTCGCCGCATCACGGATGCCGAACCCCACGCCGACCGGCAGGCTGCAATGCCTGCGCACCATGGCCAGTTTGCGCGCGACTTCCTCAGTGTCGAGATTGGCCGAGCCGGTCACACCTTTCAGCGACACGTAATAAATAAAGCCACCCGCAGCAGCGGCCACCTGTTCCACCCGAGCTTCTGGCGTGGTCGGCGACAGCAGGAAAATCGGGTCAAGGCCATGCGCCTTGAACACGTCCGCCACCCCGTGCGATTCCTCCGGGGGAATGTCCACCGTCAACACGCCGTCTACCCCGGCCGCCTTGGCAGCCTGGGCAAACGTCTCATAACCCATGTGCTCGACCGGATTGGCATAGCCCATCAGAACCACGGGCGTCTTGTCGTTGGTCTTGCGGAATTCCGCCGTCATCGCCAGCACGTCCTTGAGCCCGACCTTGTTGGCCAGCGCCCGCTCCGACGCGCGCTGGATCACCGGCCCGTCGGCCATCGGGTCGGAAAACGGTACGCCCAGTTCGATGATGTCCGCCCCGGCTTCCACCAGCGCGTGCATCAGCGGCACCGTCATCCCCTTGCCGGGGTCGCCTGCGGTGATGAAGGGAATCAAGGCTTTCTTGTTGTGCGCTTTCAGCGCGGTAAAGGTCGGGCCGATGCGGCTCATGTTGCACTCAATCTCAAATCAGTCTTCTTCAAAATAATCCGTGTCCAAACGCTTCACCGTATATACATCTTTGATAGAAACGCCCAGATCGTGGTCCATCATCAGTTCTGCCAACATAGGGCCGTCGATCAGGACAACCCTGTGATTCACTTGCGACGCGTAGTCAGTGGCGCCTTTGGAGAAACCCGAGCTGGTAATGAAAACGCCTTTGTTAGCTTTGTTTCCCGCCAATGCGCCGACAAATTTCTGAATTTCAGGGCGACCCACATCCGCCTCCCACCGCTTGGCTTGAATGTAGATCACATCCAACCCAAGCCGGTCTTCATTGATGATGCCATCAATACCGCCATCACCACTTTTTCCAACCACTCGCCCCGCGTCTTCCTGCGTGCCGCCATAACCCATCTTCAGCAGTAATTCGACGACCAATTCCTCAAAGCGTGATGGACTGATACTTTTAATTCGATCCAGCAACTCGACAGCCAGCGCTTCTCGTAATTGTTTGTAGCCACCCGCAATGAGCTCGTCCGGCGTTTCCGGGTTGATCGAAGCCGACTCAACAAATTTGCTCTCGTCCTTGGGTTTGCCCGCATTGAAAACCACAAACTCGGGAAAGCGTTTCAGGTACCTGACATTCAAAGGCTGTGGATTCTCGTTCAGAACCTGCAAGCCGCGGGCTGTAATCCTGAAAACGCCGCGTCGCAGATTCTCGAGCAAACCCGCCTGTTTGAGATAGCTTTTTGCCCATCCCAGACGGTTATCGAACATGCCCTGCTTGCCGCTGGCAAGCTTGATTGAAAGCTCAACGTCAGTCAGTCCAAACTGCTTAGCCAGCAACGGCAACAATTCCTGCTTGGTATGTTCCTTGCCATCAGCGCAAGCTTTTAAGAGCGGCAAGAAGACGCTTTGGAAATCGGGGATCATGCTTACAGCGTAATCCCCGACAGCTTCGCCACGGTGTCGATGTCCTTGTCGCCGCGCCCGGACAGGTTGACCAGGATGATCTGGTCACGGTCCAGGGTCGGCGCGAGTTTCTTGGCATGCGCGACGGCATGGCTGGATTCGAGGGCGGGGATGATACCTTCGAAGCGGCACAGGTCGTGGAAGGCAGCCAGTGCTTCGTCGTCGTTGATCGCGACGTATTCGGCGCGGCCGGCGTCCTTCAGATAGCTGTGCTCGGGGCCGACCCCGGGGTAATCGAGGCCGGCGGAGATAGAGTGGGTTTCGATGATCTGGCCGTTTTCGTCCTGCATCAGATAGCTGCGGAAACCGTGCAGCACGCCCGGAGTGCCCGCCGACAGCGGGGCTGCGTGCTTGCCACTGGCAATGCCGAAGCCGCCGGCTTCGACGCCGATCAGGCGCACGTTCTCATACGGGATGTAGGGATGGAAAATGCCGATGGCATTGGAACCGCCGCCGACGCAGGCGATCACGGCATCGGGTTGGCGGCCGGTCAGTTCGGGCATCTGGGTGAGGCATTCGCGGCCGATCACACACTGGAAATCGCGCACCAGCATGGGGTACGGATGCGGGCCGGCGGCGGTGCCGAGAATGTAGAAGGTCGATTCGACGTTGGTGACCCAGTCGCGCATCGCTTCGTTGAGCGCGTCCTTCAGCGTTTTCGAACCACTCGACACCGGCACCACGGTCGCGCCCAGCAATTTCATCCGGAACACATTGGGCGCCTGGCGAGCGACGTCTTCGGCGCCCATGTAGACCACGCATTCCATGCCGTAGCGCGCCGCGACGGTAGCCGAAGCCACGCCGTGCTGGCCCGCGCCGGTCTCCGCGATGACGCGCTTCTTGCCCATGCGCCGCGCCAGCAGCGCCTGGCCGATGGTGTTGTTGATCTTGTGCGCGCCGGTGTGGTTGAGGTCTTCGCGCTTGAGGTAGATTTGCGCGCCGCCGTATTGCTCGGAGAGACGCCTGGCGTGATACACCGGGCTGGGGCGGCCGACGTAGTGCTTGAGTTCGTATTCGAATTCGGCCACGAAGGCGGGATCGTTGCGGGCGCGGTCGTACTCGACTCGCAGTTCCTCCAGCGCCGCCATCAGGGTTTCGGCGACGAAAATGCCGCCGTAGGGGCCGAAGTGGCCGTGTGAATCCGGGAGATCAGTCAGCTTCATGTTGCTTTCGCTTTCGCAATGAATTGCGCAATCTTGCGCGCGTCCTTGATGCCTTTTGCTGCTTCGACGCCAGAGGACACGTCCACTGCCCACGGACGGACCTGCTGAACGGCTTCGGCAACATTATCCGGCGTCAGTCCACCCGACAGGATGACCGGTTTGGGCAGGTCCGACGGGATCAAATTCCAGTCGAAGCGCTCACCGGTGCCGCCCGGCACGCCCGGCACATAGGCATCGAGCAGCAAACCGCGCGCGGCATCAAAGTCAGCCGCGCATTTTAGCAAATCCGTGTCCCGATTCACGCGCACCGCCTTGATGTAGGGTCGGCCAAAGCGCGCGCAGTCGGCAGGCGCCTCGTCGCCGTGAAATTGCAGCAAATCGAGCGGGACGTCCTGCAAAACCGATTCGATGAACGCGGGTTCGGCGTTCACGAACAACCCGACGCTCTGCACGAACGGCGGCAACGCACGCACCAGTTCGGCTGCCGCCTCGGCCGTAACATGGCGCGGGCTGTTTTCATAAAACACGAAACCCAGCGCGTCCGCCCCGGCGTCGCAGGCAGCGCGCAGATCCTGCAATCGGGTGATGCCGCAGATTTTTACGCGAACAGCCATCGTTCAAAAGATTCCGGCAAGGCAAAGTGCGCAGGATACCGGATATGGGTGAGATACAGCCCGGCAGCGTCGAAAGTGGGGGCAGCCAGCGTGCGGTCGCCGCCCACCAGAATCTCGCGCACCCACTCGGGCGGATGCGTGCCGGCGCCGACCTGGATCAGGCAACCCATCAGGTTGCGCACCATGTGGTGCAGGAAGCCGTCGGCGCGGAAGTCACATAACAAATAATCGCCACGTCGCTCGATCTGCGCCATCCGTAGATCCTTGATCGGTGATCTGGCCTGACATTCAGCTGCACGGAACGCCGAGAAATCATGTTGTCCAATCAGCTGTGCCGCCGCCAGGTTCATCGCATCGACATCCAGCGGACGGTGATGCCAGCCGATCAGCCCATTGTTGAGTCCGGGGCGCACCGGATGATTCAGCAGAACATAACGGTAGCCGCGCTGGGTGGCGGCAAAGCGTGCGTGGAAATCATCGCGCACCTCGCGCGCCCACAGTACGGCCATGCCTGGCGGCAGGTGGCTGTTGACGCCGCGCACCCATGCGGTCAGCGGACGATTCGCAGTCGCGTCAAAATGCACCACCTGTAACACCGCATGTACGCCAGTATCGGTCCGGCCCGCTGCAGTGACGCTCGTTTTTACCCCGGCGATGGCAGACACCGCGGCTTCCAGCGCATCCTGCACGCCGCACCCCTGCGGCTGCGACTGCCAGCCGCAAAAGCCGGCACCGCAATATTCCAGTCCCAATACGATTCTCATATCAACACGGCCTCATGCCAGTGCGATCAACAACAGCAGCAAGCCCGCGAGTATGACGGCGCTGTCGCTGCTATGCCAGCGTTCGGCCTCAAGGGGATAGGTGGCAGGCGCCACGTCGTCGGTCAGCGGCGTACGCAGCACATCCAGCCAGCGCACCGGTTTGGGCGCGTGTTCGACATAATCCAGGGTCAGCCCCAAGCGTACCGCAAAGGCGCGGCGGTCAAAACCGATCCAGGTCAGTGGTCGTGCCAGCACATACAGTCCATATATCAGGCGTAGACGGGACGTCCAGGCCAGCAGCATCGCCAGTCCGGCCAGCATCAAGACAAGCCGGCCCACGCGCAACAAGCCTTGCTGCAGCCCTTCGATACTGGGACTCGCCCACCCCAACTCTGGCCACAGCATGGTTCCCGGCATGGTATAGGCATAGGTGAGCAGCAGCACCGCCATCAGCCAGCGGGTACGGCGCAGCAGGCGCCAGCCTTCATGGCGCACAGGTACAAACAGAAAGGCCGTCGCAGTAGCGACGGCCAGGATGGGAAGCAGGGGCAAGGCGGCACTTTCCACCGCCACTGCCCACCCGCACCAAAACAGGATGCGGGCAGCCGGATGCGGAGACTCAGCCAAGCGAACTCAACATGCCCTTCGCCTCGGCTTTCTGCCTTTCGCCACCTTCGGCCAGCACCTCGTTAAGGATTTCACGCGCACCTTCCTTGTCGCCCATTTCCACGTAGGCACGGGCGAGATCGAGTTTGGTACCGACTTCGTCCAGTTCAAGATCGCTGCCGTCGCCATCACCCAGATCGAGATCAAGGCCGCTGAAATCGAATTTGCTGTCCGGTCCATTGTCTTCCTCCAGGCCCAGATCGAGTTTAAGCGTGTCATCCGACGCCGCAGACAAATCCAGATCGGGCAAGTCGAAATTGAGACCATGGGTATCCATTTCGCCATAGCCCGCATCGGGCGCCGCGGTTACCTCGGATTTCGTATCGAAATTGAGCACATGACCTGCGGACTCGAACTCCAGCGGCGCACCAGACGTCACTGGTTCGATCTCGGGTTCGGGCCTATGTTCATGCATGGGCTCGGCATCAATCGGGGATGCGGGCTGTTCATTCCCAAATGCCATCGCACCGCCGGCAACCGCATCGGTGGCCGCCACCGTGGTAGCCGCTGCCGCTCCTGACTGCACGCCGCCATATAGCGGGTTGGTCGGATCGATGCTGCGACCCATTTCGCAGGCTTTGTCCCACAGCGGGCTCGGCTTGCTGCCGAGCGCAGCGTAAAGTTCGCCGGCAACCGATTCGAAGGCCGACGTGTTGCGCCGCGCAGCGTAGATTTCCAGCAACTTGACGCGAATTTCATGACGGTCAGGGTTCTTGCCGATGGCTTCCTTGAGGATTTCCTCAGCCTGCGCATCACGGCCATAGGCCATGTACACCTCGGCTTCGGCAATGGGATCGACATCGTGCGTATCAATCGTGCCCAGACCCGCCTGACTGAAATCGGTGAGGAAAGAGGTATCACCGGTGTTGACACTGCCACCCGATGCGGCACCGATAACGGTATTGGGACGAATATCGCCGCCGCTCATGATGCTGTCATCAAGCGAAGCGCCGGTGCCTTTGCGACGGCGACCGCCGCCTGCCATCATCCACCACAACACGCCACCCAGGCCCAGTGCGGCAAGACCGCCGCCCCAATATATCGGGTTGGCCAGCAAGGGCGCGTACCAACTTTCTGCAGCCTCGGTGCTGGCGGGTGGCGTCGCAACAACCGGGACAACCGGGGCAGGAGCCTGTTTGGCTTTAGCGGGAGCGGGGGCAGCCGGGGCCTCGTTTTGCGCCTTCTCCTTCATCTCGACCAGCTTCTGCATGTCCTGAACTTGCTTTTCCAGCAGGGCCACCCGCTGATCCGATTCCTGCAGCGCCTTTTCTCGCGCAGTTGCATCTTCTTCCTGGGCGCGCAATTTTTCCTGCAGGGCGCGCGCCTCATCTGCCTTGGCAGCTGTTGCAGCAGACGGCGGGGTGGCCTTGGACAGTTTCAGCACATCCTTCTGTGCGTCGGGCGCCGGCTTGGCGCGATCTTCCACCTTGGGGGTAATCTTGCCGCTGCTGGCCTGCTCCGCAGCAGGCTTGGCCGCTGGAGCGGCGCTTACGGCCGCGGCCAGTTTCTGCCGATAGGCACGCCAGTCCTCCGACTGCAACTTGATTTCACGCAGGGCTTCTTTTTGCGGGATGGCCGCTACTTTGTCTGCCGACGGCAGATTGAGGGTCTTGCCAGCTTTCAGGCGGTTCATGTTGCCGTCGAAAGCCTGGGCATTATCGCGATACAGACCCAGCAGCGTCTGTTCCAGACTGACGCCTTCAGACTGCATGCGTTTGGCAATGCCGACCAGCGTGTCGCCCTTCTTGACCAATATGCTTTCCGGGGCAGCGGCCCGCTGCGGAGCAGGCGCCGGTTTGCGTGCAGTTGTTTTGGGTGTTGCGGGTGCCGTTGTCATCGGCGCTTGAGAAGCCGGGACAGGCGTGGGAGCAGACGCCGGCTTGGAAGCGGGCGCTTGCGGGGGTGTCACGACAGCCACCGGAGTAACCGTTTGCGGTGTAGCCATGCCAGGCGGATCAAGCAGCATCGTGTATTCGCGAACCAGCCGCCCGGATGCCCAACTCAGTTCGACCAGCAGGTCGATGAAGGGATCGTTCACCGGTCGGCTGGAAGTCACTTTAAGAACAGATTTGCCATCAGGTTTTTTCTCGACCGCAAAACGAAGGGAAGTCAGCACCGGAGCGTAATCGACGCGCGCATCGCGAAAAGCCTGATCGGAGGCCAGACTGGCCGACAGGCTGTCTAGTTCGGCCTTGTCGGCGGCGAACAGTTCGATCTCGGCCGCAAGGGGCTGACCCAATGCCGAGGTGACCGACAGCTTGCCCAACCCTGCGGCGTTCGCCATCAGCGGCACGGTGATCAGACCGGCAGCCACCAGTTGGATGGTGAAGCGCTTCAATTTCATCCCTTTTCTCCCTAATTTGCCCCGTCCAGCAGGGCTGTTGAATCCTTGACGTCACTATTGACGGCTCGCCGGGCGCAATCTTTAGAGCAACAATCGCACCAGCCTGAGCTTCGCCCCCCATATCCTAGCGCCTATCAGGCTTCCAGCACTATCCGCAGCATGCGGCGCAGCGGTTCGGCCGCCCCCCACAGGAGCTGGTCGCCGACCGTGAACGCGGTCAGATATTGCGGCCCCATGTTGAGCTTGCGCATGCGACCGATCGGCACGGTGAGGGTACCCGTCACCGCCGCCGGGGTGAGTTCGCGCATGGTGATCTCACGATCATTCGGCACCACTTTCACCCACGGGTTATGAGCGGCAATCAGGCTGTGGATGTCGGCGAGCGGCACATCTTTCGTCAACTTGATGGTGAGCGCCTGCGAATGGCAGCGCATCGCGCCGACGCGCACACACAGGCCGTCTATGGGAATCGGGTTGTCGCTGCGACGCATGATCTTGTTGGCTTCGACCTGCGCCTTCCATTCCTCCTTGGACTGGCCGGACTCAAGCGCCACGTCGATCCACGGAATCAGGTTGCCGGCCAGCGGTACCGGCCAGGCATCGGTCGGATAGCGGTCGGAACGGATGAAATCAGCCACCTTGCGGTCGATTTCGAGGATCGCTGACGCCGGGTCGGCGATCAGGTCCATGACTTCGGTGTGCAGCGCGCCCATCTGCTGGATCAGCTCGCGCATGTTGCGCGCGCCGGCGCCTGAGGCGGCCTGGTAGGTCATCGGCGACACCCACTCCACCAGCCCGGCGTCGAACAGACCGCCCATCGCCATCAACATCAGCGACACCGTGCAGTTGCCGCCGACGTAAGTCTTGACGCCGTTGGCAATGCCGTCCTGAATGACGTTCCTGTTGACCGGATCGAGGATGATGATGGCGTCATCCTTCATCCGCAGCGTCGAGGCGGCGTCGATCCAGTAGCCATTCCAGCCGGCCGCGCGCAACTTCGGGTAAATATCCTTCGTGTAATCGCCGCCCTGGCAGGTAATGATGGTGTCGCACAGCTTCAGGTCGTCGATGCTGTTGGCATCCTTCAGGGGTGGAAGCTGCCCTCCATCAATCGTGCGACCGATGTCGGGACCCCTGCCGCCGACGTTGGACGTGGTGAAAAATACCGGATCGATATGGTCGAAATCACGCTCTTCCCTCATTCGTCCCATCAGCACGGAGCCCACCATCCCGCGCCAGCCGATCAGTCCTACTTTCATCATGTTCGTCTCCAAAAAACCTTGTCCGCGAAGAACGCGAAGGGACGCGAAGAAAAACTTTTATTCGCGCGCTTCGCGTTCTTCGCGGAAATAAATTACAACGCCTTCACCACCGCATCGCCCATTTCGCTGCACGACACTTTCTGCGTGCCTTCAGTCCAGATGTCGCCTGTGCGCAAACCCTGCGCAATCACCTTTTTCACCGCATTCTCGATGCGGTCGGCGGTTGCCAGGTCGGCAAAAGTGTAGCGATACATCATCGCCACCGACAGAATCGTCGCTAGCGGATTCGCCAGGTTGCGGCCGGCAATATCGGGCGCGGAGCCGTGAATCGGCTCGTACATGCCCTTGTTGTGTTCGTCCAGCGAGGCCGACGGCAGCATGCCGATCGACCCGGACAGCATCGACGCCGCATCGGACAGGATATCGCCGAAAATGTTGCCAGTGACGATGGTGTCGAACTGCTTGGGCGCTCGGATCAGCTGCATCGCCGCGTTGTCGACGTACATGTGGGAGAGCACAACCTCAGGGTAGTCCTTCGACACCTCGATCATGACTTCCTTCCATAGTTCGGAGCATTCGAGCACGTTGGCTTTTTCGACCGAGCACAGCTTCCTGCCGCGCTTCATCGCGATGCCGAATGCGACATGCGCCACACGGCGCACCTCGGATTCCGAATACAGCATGGTGTTGAAGCCAACACGCTCACCGTTCCGAACCTCAATTCCGCGCGGCTGACCGAAATACACGTCACCGGTCAACTCACGAACGATCATGATATCGAGCCCTGACACTACCTCAGGCTTCAGCGAAGACGCTGATGCAAGTTCGGGATACAACAAAGCCGGCCTCAGGTTGGCGAACAGGTTGAGTTCCTTGCGGATGCGCAGCAGGCCGCGCTCGGGGCGCAATGGACGGTCGAGCGCGTCGTACTGGGGACCACCGACGGCGCCGAGCAGCACCGCGTCGGCCTCGCGCGCGAGCTTCAGCGTTGCCTCCGGCAGCGGATCACCCGCTGCGTCGTAGCCCGCGCCACCGATGAGCGCGGTTTCCATTTCGATTTTGGCGCCGTCAGCCTTCAAACCATCCAGAATCTTGACCGCTTGCGCGACGATTTCCGGGCCGATGCCGTCACCGGGCAATACTGCAATTTTCATGTTCTTAAAACCTTTTCTCTGCGAAGGACACGAAGAAACGCGAAAGGAAAGCTTTTCTTCGTGACCTTCGCAGATAAATAATCAATCAAGCAAACAACCACGGCGCCTCGACCTTGCGCCGTTCTTCATACGCCTTGATCTTGTCTGCCTGCAACAGCGTCAGGCCGATGTCGTCAAGTCCGTTCAGCAGGCGGTGCTTGCGCCCCGCATCCACCTCGAACGCCAGCACTTCGCCGCCGGGCGTGGTTACGGTCTGCTTGTCGAGATCGACATTGAGGTGGTAGCCCTCGCTGGCTTCACATTCACGGAACAGGCGATCGACCACGGCAGCGTCGAGCACGATGGGCAGGATGCCGTTCTTGAAACAATTGTTGTAGAAGATGTCGGCATAACTCGGCGCGATGATGGCGCGAATACCGTGGTCTTCCAGCGCCCACGGCGCGTGTTCGCGGCTCGACCCGCAGCCGAAGTTGTCGCGCGCCAGCAGCACGCTTGCACCCTGGTAGCGAGGAAAGTTCAGCACGAATTCCGGGTTCGGCTGGCGCGTGGCCTGATCCATGCCCGGCTCACCGTGATCAAGATAACGCCATTCGTCGAACAGGTTGGGGCCGAAACCGGCACGCTTGATCGACTTCAGAAATTGCTTGGGAATGATGGCGTCGGTGTCGACGTTGGCGCGGTCGAGCGGCACCACCAGCCCGTAGAGGGTTGTGAAAGCCCGCATTGACTAGTGGCCCGCTTTCTGGATGGTTTCACCTGCTTTTTCAATATCCTTTCCCACACCCTGCACAGTGTTGCACCCGGAGAGCGCAAAGGCAGTGGCAAGCAGAAGGGCAATCATCGGTTTCATGAGGTTCTCCTTAAAAATTCCGTACATCAACAAAATATCCGGCACATGCAGCTGCGGCGGCCATTGCCGGGCTGACCAGATGAGTGCGTCCGCCCTGCCCCTGCCGTCCTTCGAAATTGCGGTTGGAAGTCGAGGCGCAACGCTCGCCCGGCTCCAGCCGGTCGGCGTTCATCGCCAGGCACATCGAGCACCCCGGCTCGCGCCATTCGAAACCGGCTGCGGTGAAAACCTTGTCCAGACCTTCAGCCTCGGCCTGCTGCTTGACCAGCCCGGAGCCGGGCACCACCAGCGCCAGCTTGACGTTGGACGCAACCTGGCGGCCCCTGGCTACGCTGGCCGCTTCGCGCAGATCCTCAATCCGCGAATTGGTGCAGGAGCCGATGAACACCTTGTCCACCGGAATCTCGGAAACCGGCGTGCCGGCCGCCAGGCCCATGTACTCCAGCGCGCGCGTCCAGTCATGCCGCTTGACTTCACTCGGTGCATCGGCAGGATTCGGCACGCGGCCGTTGATGGTCGTCACCATTTCGGGCGAGGTCCCCCAGGTGACTTGCGGCTCGATCTTCGCTGCGTCGAGTTCAACCACACGGTCGAAAACCGCATCGGCATCCGAATGCAGCGTGTTCCACCACGCCACTGCCTTGTCCCATGCAGCGCCCCTGGGTGAATAGGGGCGCCCTTTAACGTAGTCGATCGTGGTTTGGTCGACTGCCACCATACCGGCGCGGGCGCCCGCCTCGATCGCCATGTTGCACAGCGTCATACGGCCTTCCATCGACAGCGCCCGGATCGCCGAGCCGCCGAATTCGAGGGCAAAACCGGTGCCGCCGGCGGTGCCGATCTCGCCGATGATGGCGAGTGCGATGTCCTTGGCCGACACCCCGCGCCCCAGGCTTCCTTCGACTTTTACCAACATGGTTTTTGACGGCTTCTGCCACAGGCATTGCGTGGCCAGCACGTGTTCGACCTCGGACGTGCCGATACCAAATGCCAGCGCACCGAATGCGCCATGGGTTGAAGTGTGAGAATCGCCGCACACTACCGTCATGCCGGGAAGGGTCAACCCCTCTTCGGGTCCGATAACGTGGACAATGCCCTGCCGGATATCGTCCATCTTGAACTCGGTGATGCCAAATTCGGCGCAGTTGGCGTCGAGCGTTTCCACCTGCAGCCGCGACACCGGGTCGGCGATCCCTTGCGAACGGTCGGTCGTCGGCACGTTGTGGTCGGGCACGGCAATCGCCGCATCGACCCGGCGCGGGGTGCGATGGGCCATCTTCAAGCCTTCGAACGCCTGCGGGCTGGTGACTTCGTGCACCAGATGGCGGTCGATGTACAGCAACGTGGTGCCATCGGCCTCGACGTGCACGACGTGGGCGTCCCACAATTTCTGGAATAAGGTCTGGCCGGACATACAAACATGCAATCAGTGCGAAAGGGTAATTATTTCATAGCTTGCCGGATGCAGGCACGGATTTTGTTTTTCCCCACACGGCATACACCGCCCACGCCAGCGCTGCGCTCACGGCGGCCAGGGTGAAAGTCCACGCCGGGCCGGGTGTGTCCCAGGTCATGCCGCTAGCCAGCCCGCCGATGGTGCCCCCCACGCCATAGGACAGGCTGGTGTAGAGTGCCTGCCCGCGAGACTGGTGGCGCCCGCGAAAATGGTGATGGATCAGCGCCACGGCGGCGGCGTGATAGGTGCCGAAGCTGAATGCATGCAGCGTCTGCGCGCCCCACACCAGCCAGGCCGACTCCACTCCCCAGGCGATCAGCAGAAAGCGCAGCACCGCCAGCGCGAAACTGGCCAGAATCAGGCGGCGCGGCGTCACCCGCGCAAAAATGCGCGGAACAATCAGGAAAATTCCGATTTCGCACAGCACGCCGAGCGCCCACAGCCAGCCTACGGTGGACTTGTCGTAGCCGTGGTCGACCAGATAGATCGAATAGAAGGTGTAATACGGCCCGTGCGTCACCTGCATCAGCAGGCAGGCGGCCAGCAGCGATGCCACCTCGGGCCGCTTCACGATGTCCCACACCGAATGATGGTCGGTATGGTGCGGCAGGATCTCCGTCTCGGGAATCAACCGCGCGAACGCGACGATGCCCAGCATCACCAGCAGTACCGCCCACGGCAGCCAGGCAATCGACACATGATCGAAGGCATAGCCCAGCCCCACCACCATGAGGATGAAGCCGATCGAGCCCCACAGGCGGATGCGGCCGTAGGCATCGGTACGCTCACCCAGATGCGACAAGGTCATCGCCTCGACCAGCGGCAGCGATGCGCTCCAGAAAAAGCTCAGCGCCGCCATCACCGCAAACAACCACCAGAAACCGTCACTGATGAACACGCCGGCGAACACCAGCACGCTGCCGAGCGCCGCAATCTGAACAATTTCCGTGCGGCGCCCGGTGCGGTCGGCAATATGCCCCCAGATGTTGGGCGCAAATATCCGCATCACCTGCAACATCGACATCAGCACGCCGATCTGGAACGCGTTGAACGTCAGCGACTGCAGGTACAGCCCCCAGAAAGGCGACATCGCGCCGACGAAGGCGAAGTAGAAGAAATAGAAACCGGACAGGCGCCAGTAGGGCAGATTAGGCATGAACTCAGAATGCCGCGCAGGCGGCCAAAACGCAGCGCGCATTATGCAGCTTCGGAATGGATGCGGGGTATCTCAGGCGTGATCAAAAGCCGGGCACCTCGCACGGCTTCCCGTGACCGTGCCCCAGCCTACTGATTCAGGCTTACTTCAGGACAAAGGTCAGTTTCAGCCTGACGGTGTATTCGACAATCTTGCCTTTGTTCAACTTCACGCTCTGATCCATCACCCAGGCGCCGGTGATGTTTTCCAGCGACTCGGCCGCCTTCGTGATCCCCTGCTTGAGCGCGTCATCAAAACCCTTTTTGGAACTCGCCGTGACTTCGATGGTTTTTGCGATGCTCATGATGCCCCCTTCCGGTTGAACAAGCTGCTTAAAAATTATGACCATCTATTTGCACAGGGAATCCAACTCAAAAACCGGCTACGCCTGGTGAAGATAGTCCCTGCCGACCCTATTTCATGATGGAGCGCAGCTTGACCGTCTCGCCGGCTACGGCAAACAGGCCGTTGCCGCGATGGTGCAGTGTCTGAGGTTTTTTGACCGCGGTATCGACCCAAGCCTGCACCACTTCGAGAATGAAAAAGTTGTAGCTGTTCACCAGCCGCGTATCGGCCACCCGGCATTCCAGGCTGGCATAGCATTCCGCGATCAGCGGCGCCTGTACCTCAGTGGCGGCCACCGGCGTGAGGCCGAACTTGGCAAACTTGTCTACCGTTCGCCCGGAGCAGTTGCCAATACCCACCACCTGCTTCGTTAGTTCCTGCGTCGGGATGTTGATCGCGCATTCCCTGGTCGCCTTCAGCGTGTCGAATGAGGCATTGCGACCGCTGATCACACAGCCGATCAGCGGAGGCTCGAACTCCATCATGGTGTGCCACGACATCGTCATAATGTTGGCCTTGCCCTTGCGCACTGTGGTGACCAGCACCACCGGCCCCGGCTCCAGCAAGCCATAGACTTTTGCCAGGGGAAATGCTGTTTTCTTCATGTCAGCCCTCCTTTTACCGGGGTCACGGATCTCAGCTTAGTACGCCCGGCCATCCTGTCATCGACAGAAACAGTCTGGAACACGCCGCCACCTCCCCGACTTGGGTGGGACACATACTCTTATCTTATCTGGACAGCAGCGTCACACCGCGGGACGGCAGCCGCCGCTAAGCAGCTCGGGCGCGTTGGCCGAAGTCCATTCAGCATCTTTGCTAAGCATTCGTGGCCATTACAGGTTGCCTCCAATCTTGAATCCCGGTGTCGATTGACCTACTTTTAATCTATCCATGACGCATTGAAGGAGAGCCAGCATGCTGCACGTTTCGACCGACATCAATCAGTTGACCCGCGAATCGGTGATTGATCCCGATTTCCCCCACGCCCCGCCGGACTGGACCCGGAAAGACGCGATGAAAATCGCTGGCAAGGAAGGACTCGATCTCGCCGAGGATCACTGGGAGACCATTCGGGCCCTGCAGGCCTATTACGACCAGCACGAAGACGAAACCACCATCAACCTGCGCGAGTTGCACGATGCCCTGGATGAACGCTTTCACGCAAAAGGCGGATTGAAGTACCTGTATACCCTGTTTCCAGGTGGCCCCATCGCGCAAAGTTGCCGCTTGGCCGGGCTGAAGGCGCCCTTCATCGCCACCGACCCCAGCTTCGGGAGCGTAGCCTAGTGTAGTGCTTCGCGCATCGATCTTGAACGTATAGACGTTCAGTACTCCCCCCAAAGTGGAATTAACCTGCCAACGATGCAGTTGTACAGATTCAAGCGTGCCTGATTGGTCAGCCAGCTCTTGATCAAAGTCACAAATCCTCACATACTCGTCGCAAAGGCGGCAGAGTCAATGCTTCTGATCCCTTGCACATTTATGAACGCCAGGTATTTAAACCTTCGTTGGCTTCCCAGACCTTTCCCTCCCTGATTGACCTGCGAGACTTACAGCTCGACGACGCCCGCGCCCTGCTGAAGCACGACGCAAAAAGCAGTCAGCAGGAAGAAGGCGAGTCTCACACCGATTATTTGCAGCGCGTAATCAACGGCCTGTGTGATCTCTCGCTCAAAGACCCTCTGACTGGGCTGGGCAATCGACGGCATTTCCACTCGATACTCGAACGCTCGATCGAGGCTGTCGCACGCTCTGGCGAATCGGTGCTGCTACTGATGCTGGATATCGACCACTTCAAAAACATCAACGACACCCATGGACATCTTGCCGGAGACCAGGTGCTGCAGGCCATCGCTGGGTGCCTGGCGCGCTGCCTGCGCCCCATGGACACCGTCGTCCGCTACGGCGGTGAAGAGTTCGCTGTAATTCTGCCCAACTGCCGTCCCCTTTTCGGACGCGCTGTGGCCGAGCGGATCCGCGAAACCGTTGCATCGCTCTCGATACCCGTGACACCGCTAACCAGCATCCAGGTCACAATCAGCATAGGCGGCGCCTACGCACCGGAATGGGTGCGCTCCACTTCAGAATTGTGGATTGAACGCGCAGACCTGCAACTTTACCGTGCCAAATCCGAAGGCCGTAACCAGGTTTGTCTGGATCAGCCCCGCGAACTTTCAGTCAGCGCCGAAGAAAAAGGCCTGCTGTTTGGCCACCTCGCCATGGATGAAGATGAGGCGGCCACAATAAAAACCATTTCGGGCGATGACCCCCATGATGTCACGGGCAACGCCACGAAGCGAGTTAACGCATGAACGATGTAGATATCCCCACCGCTGAAAGCCAAGACACGGAAAAGGTTCCCCTGAAGCCGCTTGGCAAGGTCATCGCCGTCACGAGCGGCAAGGGAGGCGTGGGTAAAACCTTTGTCTCCGCCAATCTTGCCGCTGCCCTAGCCAAACGAGGCCACAAGGTGCTGGTGCTCGACGCCGATCTTGGCCTCGCCAATCTCGACGTGGTCCTTAACCTCTACCCCAAGATCACCCTGCATGATGTGTTTACCGGCAAGGCCAAGCTGGAAGAAGCCATTCTCCCGGCGCCGGGAGGCTTTTCCGTGCTGCTGGCCGGTTCCGGCATGGTCGAATATTCGCGCCTGACGCTCGAAGTGCGCAATGAATTTCTGCGCATCGTAAGCGGCCTGGTACCGCATTACGACGTCGTATTACTGGATACAGGCGCAGGGATTTCGGACGTCGTCCTGTTCGCTGTCTCGCTTGCGTCCGAAGTGTTGATGGTTGCCACGCCTGAGCCCACTTCGCTCACCGATGCCTATGCCACAATTAAAGTGTTAGTGGGGCAGCAACATCGGAAAATCGTGCGGGTGGTTATCAACCAGGCTGCTCGTCCGGGTTCAGGCCTGGCCATCACCAATCAATTGCAACAGGTGCTCGATCGTTTTGTCGTCACCGATCCCAACCACCCCATCCGACTGATTCATGTAGGCGATATTCCGGTCGACCCTGAAGTACGCCAGGCGGTCATGCGGCGACAACTTCTGATGCAAATCACGCCCAACTGCCCGGCAGGCCAAGCCATTTCCCAACTGGCCAACATGCTTGAGCAGACTGTGATTCCCAGCATCCGGCGTTGAGGAAATCCCGTTCCCCACACAAAGAAAAATTCGTGCCTAACGCGCCAGACCTTTCTGACGTTCCCAAACTTGTGCAGGTAAATCGAAGCATACCCAGTGCGCTTATCTCATTGCCGCATAGTAGGTAGCCAGATCGTCCAAGTCCGCATCACTCAAGCTGCTTGCCGCTTTCATCAATTTTTTGCTTTTACGCGCGCCCGTCTGATGTTCCCACATCGCCGTGATGAATTAAGCTTCCTCCATGCCGGAGATAGGAGGATCTTCTTTTCCGCTATCGCCATGGCACCTGGCTCAGATGATCCGCCCCAGGTTTTTGAATGAGGTTGTTTTCCAGATTGCAGGAATACCGTGCCGCTCTGGACGGCCAACATGTTTCTTTCCTATCTGTTGATTTTCTAAACTGGAAAGCGTATCCAAGCAATTTTTGGGACAACGTCGAGGATTAACGGCGTTGAAAAAAAACGGTCGGTATGCTGGTTTTGGCAACCTCTCTGGGAATTGTTCTGGGGGTGTTAGGCGCTCAAGCAGTCAGCTCCGAAAAGGCATCGATCTCACGAACCGAACTCATCAACACGAATCTTGTTGGGCTGAACGACAAAGTCGCTCACAGGTACACAACAGAACCGGTTTCTGGAGTCATGACACCCAGGCACAGCCATCCGGGATACTGTTTCGCATATTGTGGAAGAGACGGGAATCGTGGAAGAGGACGGCAAACCCGGGTTTCCTCTCAAGCCCGGTGCTTCCTAAGACCCTTACATTTACACATCCTCCGAGAACCCGGAGTCCTGGCATTCTGTATGGAACACCAGCAAAACCCAACCGCTTAAAGCCATGGTTGTGCTGATCAACGACAAAGGCAATGGGTTACTGTCTTCTAGAAATAAGGTAAAAATCTGTGCCTGAGAAGGCACATCGCCTGGTTTGATTGAATCTTCGGGTTATGTTGCCCCATCGTGAGCCCCTACCAGCGCCACAACCTTGTCCGGCTCCATGCGCAGCAGCTTGGAGATGTCCCGATAATCGTCAGGCAGGGCGGCGTTATCCCAGCCCTGGGAGGAATGGCGCGCCAGGTTTACGGCCAGCATCACATTGAGCACCCGGGTCGTCTTTGCCTTTACCGGGTCCATCAGATTCAATAGCAATTCGGGCAATCGCCAATCGATCGTCAACTGGCGCTGTAATTTCAAACCGGTGAAGCCCAGCACCTGCTGCTGCACATCCGCACTGCGCAGCGTCTTGTCAGACTGCTGGCGATTACGTATTTCGAGCATCTGCCCAGGGTTAAAACACCACATCAACATTTCGGCGACATGGGAGAGCAAGGCGGATACGTGAACCTCTTCGGCATGGAGATCGTGCAGGCGCAACGCCCAGTCGAATGCGTAATGTGCCGCACGTTGCGCACGCCGAACCGTTTGCAGCAAATGCACCAGTGCGTCGAGGTGATCATGCAGCATGACTTCGGCAACCGGTGTCGCCGGCACCTCGCGAAAAAAGGCATCCAGACCCATCATGAGTAACGCCTGCTTCACGTCGACCAGCTCATATTTCTGATTATGATGCTTGTGCGTCTGCATATAACGCAGCAACTTCACCGTCATCAGCGGATCGTCGGTCACAACATTGGCAATAGCGCGGGCATCGAGAAGTGATTCATCGGCATGTAGACGTTCGAGTTCGCGCACGGTGTGCCGCAACACGGGGATGTCAGCCTGCCCCAAGAAGGCGAGCCAGGTTGCCATGCTTTGTGGTTGCTGCAACATGAATTCTCCATGAGGGTATGACATGACTGGTGGTTTGCGCTTGCACTACCCGAATCCGATACCGGAGTAATCGGTACATGCCCTCTTAACTTAAGTCAGGGCCCATTGGTCGGAGCAGTTCTGAACATGCCCCCGCCGAGAGAACGGCGCCCTTCGCTACGGCCTGCCGGGGTGGACCATCATTGAACACCCCGGCAAGTCCTGATATCAATTGAATATGCCCTTGAACATATCCTTGAGATCCGGCTTGCTGTCCTTTTTGGCAGGTTCAGCAGGCTGCGCCGGTGCTGCCACGGGCGGTGTGACGGGCTTGGCCTTCATGTTGACCGGTTGACCGTCGGGTCCGAGTTTCAGAGCCTCGACCAGCAAGGTGATCTCCACTTCATTGCCGATCATGCCACTGCCGCCATCGACATATTTTGTGATGCCGTAGTCGGAACGATTAAGCGTGAACCTGCCTTCGAACGCGGTGCGCACGTTGCCCCATAGATCGTTGGCCGTACCCAGGATCGTGTAGGGAATTTCGACCTGACGGGTGGCGCCATGGAGCGTCAACTGACCGCTCATCACGCCCGCATCCTTGCTGGTGGAGCGGAATCCACTAGCAACGAAGCGCATTTCCGGATAGGCGTTCGCATCCAGAAAGTCGCTGGTCAGGACATGAATGTCACGCTCGCGATGGCCGGATTCCAGTGTATACAGGCTGACCGTCACATTCGCTGCCCCTGTATTGGGATTAGCCGGATCGAGCATCAACGTGCCCTTCACACCCGTGAACGTGCCCGTGGTTTTACCAACGATATGACGGATGCTCCAGTTGGCGAAACTGTGGGTATCGTCGATCTTGTAGTTTTCAGGTGCGGCCCAGGCATTCAGTGACAGCCCAAGCAGGGCGATAGTTAAGGTCGTGCGCATGTCTTCTCCTTGGAAAAAAGCGGGCCTCAACAGCCCACTAAATAGAATTTAGCACTCCAGACGCGTCGCGACGACCTGACAGGGAAATTAACGACCCCGCCACTCCAATGAGTGCGTTATCGATCGCCAGCTACGCCCTTGACCCCTGGCGGGATAGGGCTATAAATAAATTAGGATAACAAGGTGGAGAAGGGTGATGAAGCGCAAAGTCGCATTAATGGGTTTGGCCATGATTACGTTTGCGCCATATGGTCTGTGCGCCAAGGGTGTGAACAAGGAGGGTTATACGTCATCCTATTCTTCGGAGGGTTCCTCTTATGTGCCACATTATGGTGCTGATGGGGGGGTGTATCCGCTGATGGATCATTTCTCAGTGGCTGACGCATTACCGCAGCGCAATACAAGCGACACATGGCGGCTGGAACTCGCCCCGCCCACAACCGTGTCCCAATCATCAGATAACCCGCTGATGGCCAATGATAAACGGGTGGGAGTCACTTTCAAGCTCGATTTCTAAATCATTATTTGTGTTGTTGGAATAGGGGAGTAGTACATCGTTCTCCACCGAAAGTTGCCACATTTGTTCGAACAGACAACACAAGTCGTGTCTATATTAAGATTAAGTTTTCGCCCGCAAAGGAGGCCCCGATGAAGCGCCCGCTGCTACCTGCCCTGTTTGTCGCCCTGATTGCATGGCCCCTTTTCTCTCTGGCGGTAGACCCGGCCAGTTTGCCAGACATCAAGAAAACCAAACTGGGCCTCTATATTGAAGCCAAGGAAGTACCGGACTTTCTCAAAAGTCACCCCAAGGTGCTGTTCCTGGATTTGCGTACACCGGAAGAATTGCTGTTTGTCGGCACGCCTCAGGGCATCGATGGCAACGCGCCATTCGGCAACATGAATTACAGCAAATGGGACGACAAGAAGAAGTCCTTCTTGCGCTTTCCCAACCCTGACTTCCTGTCCAATTTCGAATATTGGTCAATCGACAAAGGCATCGAGAAAAACGATCCCATTTTGCTGATCTGCCGTTCAGGCGACCGCAGTGCACTCGGTGCGGATTTCCTGGCGAAGCAGGGCTACACCAATGTGTGGTCGGTGGTGGATGGCTTTGAAGGTGATATGGCCAAGGACGGTCCCAATAAAGGCAGACGCATGGTCAACGGCTGGAAGAACAACGGTTTGCCCTGGACCTACGACCTGGACAAGTCAAAGCTGATTCTGCGTGAATGAGTCGTGAACTGCCGTCGCCAGATCGCTGACTCGACGACCGCAAATCTTGTGCCGCTTGGCCGGGGCCGTATCCGCGCATCGAATCCACCTGAATAATGAATGTTAAGGAGAAAAGGAATGTTTGCTTTTCGATCAGTTTCACTGATCCTTATATTCATGGCCGCAACAACCCAGACGTTCGCAGCCGAATTCCCGACAGCCCCCCCTAAACAGAAAGACGCCGAGGCGCAAGGGCTTTACCGGATGAGCACAGCCGAGCTTAAGGAATTTCTGCCTGGCAAAATGAAAGCAATGGGAGTTGAGGGAAAACACAAGAGAACATTCAACCCCGATGGTTCTGCCTACAGAACCGGTATCGGTGACAAAGAATCAACCGGCACATGGCGTTTTGACGAGAAGAACAATGCCTACTGCAATACGTTCAAAGAGAAAAAGGGTTTCCAGGAAAACTGCTTCGCCGTATTCCGTGCTCCTAATGGAACTTATTACTTTGACTATGAAGTCGACACGGGTTTTTACGCACACGTATGGCACCGCGCCAAAGAAGAGTAAGCGCAAGGCCATGGTTGCGTTTTCGACCCTTCAATCCAAGGCTGTCTACGGCGCCTTGGACCCGTTTTTACTAGCGGGATTCGAACCTGTAGTACTGGCTGTTGAGGTAGCCGACCACATCCTCGAGCTCTTCGCTAGCCCAGCGCAACTCCAGATATTCCGCCCAATGCTGAACCCGAGTCCGCAATTCCTGCAATGACCGGGTGTGCTTTGTGGTACGGATATGGACGACGCTCTCGTGGCAGGCCATACAATGGTTCTCGTAGAGCAACTGGCCGCGTGGCGGCACCGGAGGCGTGACCGGTTTTTTGTGGGGATCATTCAACTGGGAAGTGTCCACCTCTTGGATTGCCGGTTCAGGCAAAGCGCGTGAGCTTGCCCATGCCGGGAGGAAGACCCCCAGCGAAAGAAGGACGGCAGCAATCATGATCTTTATCCGCATGAGATACCCCAATCGTCGAACGGCCATGATACGCCCAAGGCATGCGTCAATTTGAAGAAGTATTGAACAGGATTTCCAAGAACATCCCTCGCATTCCGCTGGACGCTACTGAAGGTTGCTGGACGAAAAAAGCAGTACCTGACCCGCGACGAAGCTCACATTGATGGAATGACTTTCATCGCCCCAAAGGCAGTTGCGCACGCCCATCACATCGTCGCATTTTTCGGGCGGTCCGATCAGGTGGGTGACCTCGTCGTAGGGCATCCCCACGCTGATCTTGTCGTAATTTTCCAGCGTGATTTTGCTACAGCCAAACAACACCAGCATCAGGCCCGTCGTCAGTACAGTTCGGATTTTCATGGGCACTCCACACACAGGAAACATCACAGGATACAGCCGCTTCGCAGTCCAGCCTAAGTGACAGGACCATTGAGTCGCGCCGCGTGATCCAGGCGTGATCCGTTGACGGCATGGAGCGATTGGCAGATGATTTAAAAAAGGCTTGCTTGTCCGAAAAAGGAGCCTCGTTCAATACAAAAAGGAGATTGCCGTGCCGCAAACCAAGTTCCTGCTCGACGAATCCGAGATCCCCACCCACTGGTACAACATTGTCGCCGACATGCCCAACCGGCCGGCACCGCCGCTGGGTCCGGACGGCAAGCCTATCGGCCCCGAGGCATTGACCGCGATCTTCCCGATGAGCCTGATCGAGCAGGAAATGTCGGCCGAGCGCTGGATTCCGATCCCCGAGAAGGTGCGCGAAATTTACCAACTGTGGCGCCCCTCGCCGCTGTTCCGCGCCCACCGCCTGGAAGCGGCGCTCGGCACCCCGGCCAAGATCTACTACAAGTACGAAGGCGTCTCCCCGGCTGGCTCGCACAAGGTCAACACCTCGGTCGCCCAAGCCTATTACAACGCCGAGGCCGGCATCAAGCGCATCGCCACCGAAACCGGCGCCGGCCAGTGGGGCTGCTCGATGGCGCTGGCCGGCCAGATGTTCGGGCTGGAAGTGCGGGTTTACATGGTCAAGGTGAGCTACGGGCAAAAGCCATATCGCCGCTCCATGATGCAGACCTGGGGTGCGGAAGTGTTCGCCAGCCCAAGCATGGAAACGAATTCCGGCCGCGCCGCGCTGGCCGAAGATCCTAACAATCCGGGCTCGCTCGGCCTGGCGATTTCCGAGGCCGTGGAAGACGCCGCCTCGCGCCCCGACACCAATTACGCCCTCGGTTCGGTATTGAATCACGTCCTGCTGCATCAGACCGTGATCGGGCTGGAAGCAAAGAAGCAGTTCGAGAAGGCCGGTGATTATCCGGACATGATTTTCGCTCCCTGCGGCGGCGGCTCCAACTTCGGCGGCGCGGCCTTCCCCTTCTTCGCCGACAAGGCGGCCGGCAAAAACGTGCGCCTGGTCGCGGTGGAGCCCGACTCCTGCCCGACCCTGACACGCGGCCACTACGCCTATGATTTCGGCGACACCGCCAAGCTCACGCCGATGATGCTGATGTACACCCTCGGCCACGACTTCATGCCGCCCGGCATCCACGCTGGCGGGCTGCGCTATCACGGCGACTCGGCGCTGGTGTCGCAGCTCTACCACGAAAAATTGCTCGAGGCGGTGGCCGTGCCCCAGCTTGCCACTTTCAAGGCCGGCGTCACCTTCGCCCGTTCCGAAGGCATCGTCCCCGCACCCGAATCCAACCACGCCATCGCTGCCTGTATCGACGAGGCCCTGCGCTGCAAGGAAAGCGGCGAGGCAAAGACGCTGTTTTTCAATCTCTCCGGCCACGGCCACTTCGACATGGCCGCCTACGACAGCTACTTCAGCGGCAAGCTCGAAGACTTCGCCTACCCGGAAGAAGCGATCAAGGCCGCGCTGGAGCGGCTGCCGAAAGTGGGGTGACTGGCCATCAGAGCCTTATTTGGCGCGGGGATCGTCAAGGCAAGATCCGGTTGGCGCACTGCGCGATTGAACCTGCCTCTGAACGCTCAGAATCCGCCGATATACGCGTAACCGTCATTCTGCAGCTTGATGAGACGCGTGTAGCCGTCGTGCACGATCGTCACACCGGGCAACACGTCGTCGGCCGTCCAGCCCATCGACTTCATCGCACTGTGGCAGATCTCGACGCTTACCCCCAGATTCAGCAAATCATGGGTGATGCCGGCGTTGAGATTGGTTGCAAAGGGGTCGCTGATGGCGACCTGATAGGTATGGTCGATCAGCAGAAATTTCGCGGCATCGCCATGCAGCACCAGATGTATGTCTAGCTGAGCCGGCGCCACACCCTGCTTGCGGTATGCCTCGATCAGGCCGCGTGCGAAATACAGCCCCTTGTTGATGCCCGCCGCTGTCTCGTCAGAATGGATGTCGTAGACCGCCCGATAATTGGCGTGCGGATCAACCTTCAGCATCGGCCGCTCCAGCGGCACAGACGGTGCAGCCAAGGCACCCGGCGGCCCTACCATGCCCAACACGCAGCCTATCGCACAGATGATTCCCGTGTAGTTCATGATCGTCCTCCGCATTGACTTGAATGTAAGAACTGCAAGGTGGCCGTCAGTTCTGTCGGCATCGCGAATCCGCCACTCGGGGTGCCAGCCGACGCGACAATGCGCCACTGTTTATCAGCATATTCCAGCACGGGATCACGACGCGTGCTACCGCAAAAAAAAAACGTGGGCGGTCGCCCGCCCACGTCTCATCGACCCCTTCCTGGCTACTCGGGATTGAAAGTGACAGCGCTCGTGATCCCGGTTCGATCGGGCATCGCCTCTGCATCGAACACGCTTTGCTGCTCAGGGGTCAACTGGGCGTAGAAGGCCTTGATTGCCTCGGCCCGCTCGACCATCCTGGCGCGGCGCATATCCGACATGGCCAGCATCTTGTCCAGGCGCTGTGGCGTGTTCAGTATTTCAAACTCGCCGCGCATGGCCTGCCTGTCCCCGCCCATGGAACGCATGCCAGGCTGGCTGGCGCTGGCGAAGGCATTCCATACCACCTCCTGCTCGGGTTTAAGTGCGAGCTTTCCCTTCAGCCCGGACAGATGCTCGGCCCGGCGCGCTTCCCATTTGGCGTGGATTTGTTGCCCGTGCCTGGCTTCGCAGTCCCCCTTGCCTTCTGGACCGACAGCCGTCATCGCAAAAGACGATGCCGCCAGAATGCCGCTGCCTGCGAGCAATCCCACGATCAGGGCACGTTTGGTAAAAGCAAGCTTGGTCAATTTCATTGCGTTCTCCTTTAGAGACGTTGTCAAAGTAGCCAGCCCAAAGCGGGTACGGCATGGAACGTATTCTGGAGAGGCGATGTATCGCCGGGATTTCAGATCCAAGCAAGCTTGTAACAGGTTGTTTCCGAGTGTAACCACCCCATTCAGCTTTTAAGCGCTGCCAGCTTCTTGCGCAAGGCCTCGATGACCGGCTCGGCGTATTCCTGCATTTCGGTCGGAATGACCTCGAACAGATACTCCAGTTCATCCAGCGCGCTCTCGATTTCCCTGCGCTGGGTGGTCAACCCGGGCAAGGCTCGAGCTATGTCATGCAAGGTTCGGTAGGGGCTTACGCCGCTCATGATGTCACCCAGGGAACACAAACATCCTGAAGGAGTCGGTTTCGATTTCATGGTTCCCCAATTGCAGCATCTGATCACCCCGAATGCTCACCTGAAGTCGAACTGAGCGCTGTCACTGCTCGCTGCGATGGGCACGCCCTCCTCCTAGAGCGTGTCGGCCAGGCCTACTGCCAGCGACAGCTGCCTGAGAAAACCCAGGGCTCATCGGCCAGTCGTCCGCTTGCCACGCGCTCCCCGGTATCGTCGCGCAACACCCGTGCCTCCTTGTTGCCGGAATCTTCCTCAAGGCGGTAGCGCGTACCCGCTGCAAGTTGCGCCTCAATCACATAACACCGGATCTTCTGGGGAATCAGCGGATGCCCGTAAGGCATGTTCATGACCCATAGGGTATGCCGACCTGCCTTTAGCAAATAGACATGATCTCTAAATCCACTCGGGATCGGGACCGTATCAAGGGGAGTCTGATCCAGCCCGCGAAGCAACAGGGGATGGCTGGACCCTTCGCTGAGTTGAGCCACCTGCGAGAGATCGTTGACAGGAGCCCCATCCAGCGAGATCAGTGATTCCTGCATGTGACCGCAGCCGCTCAGCCATACTACGATCAATAAAAGAACAGCTTTGTTTGGCATGGCTATCTGACGATTCATCCCTGTTCCGTGAAAACCGAAGGGGTCTGCCTGACCCTTCGGTTATCCGGCCGTGACGCCGAATCATTACTGATAGGTCTGCCCCCCGTACTTGATCCAGCCGGCGGGGTGATGCCCCTGTGGATCGTGGTGCGTCCAGTGGATCACGCCACCTTTCGGATTCCATTCATACTCGCCATAGAAAGCAACCGTGCCCCCTGTACGCAGCGCATCGATGCGCTGCGACAGATCGATGTTGTGGGCCACGAGCAGCGTCCGTCCGGAATCCAGCCGGACGATGAAGCGTTGATGCCGGCTGCCGTCATGATCGTCCGGCAGGAGCTTCACCACCTCCCCCTGCCCCGCAATCTGCAGGTTGCTGAGGCGGTTCGCAAAAGCGTTTTCGAGCGCGGCATCGCTGCTGTCACGGGCCTCCAGCACAACCCTGGAACTGGCTGCGGGCTCATGGCTGACAGGCGTGCTGGCGTCCGGGGCGAACGCGAAATAAGCGGCTGCCGCAAGCGCGGCGATGATGACAAGCTTGTTCATTTCAAACCAGACAGCGGGTGGGGGGCTAAGCGTTTTCATGTTGCCGGACAGTAGAGGCAACCGTGGAATGATTCCACACATTCTAACCAGCTTCCCTTTCTGCACAGTTCCCCTTCGCCCGCTCCCGGATTTTCGCAAGCAGGGTCAAGGATCAGCCGTCCATCGCCTCGTTCTGCGGCCACATCGAGGCGTCGAGGGTTTCCCGATAAGCATGCCAGGTGGCATGGCCAATGAGCGGCAGCAGCACGGCGAATCCCACGCAACCGGTGGCGAATCCCAGCACCACGGCCAAACCGATCAGGCAAGCCCACAGCAACATGGGCTGCTTGTTACGCAACACCGCATTCACGCTCGTGACTACGGCGGTGATGGAATCCAGCTTGCGGTCCATAATCATCGGCAAGGAAAAGGCGCTGGCAGAAAACACAATGGCGGTGAACACCGCACCGATCACACTGCCAATCCCCAGGAATGGCAGCATCTGTTCCAGGCTCGGGTTGGATTCCGCCGGAAAGAACACGTGCACCGTCGCCGCTGCCCGTGCCCACACCAGCAGCACGATGCCCAGCACCAGCAGTTCGCGAATGTGATGCCAGCCTTCTCGCAGACAATAACCCACACCGGAGCCTGCCCCTTGCCCAGTTGCCGGCTGATGGCATACAGGCCCACTGCCAGCACCGGCCCGATGAACACAAAACCAATGGCCAGACCGATGTACAGCGCAATCGTGACGTAACGCCAGGCCATTGCAGCGATCAACAGACTCAGCGCCATCAGGACAACACCGTAGGCAGGCTCAGGCGAGGCGCCCGGACCATATCGGACCACCCCAGACGCATCCAGCGCAGGGGGGCGGACACGCCAAGCGTCCGGCAGGATGCCACAAAGGGCATGTTTTCCGGGAACCGGGACAAATCTGAAACAGCCAATGTTGCCATGCGAGCCTCCCCTAGGAATGGGTGTGCTCCCTTTTTTCGGGCCGGGGAATGGGTTTTTTATAGGCGGATTATTTTGATTCACGGCAATTAGACCGGTTCCCGTTTATCGCCTCGGCGCCAGGGGTTGGAACTCCAGGCAAGCAAGGCGTTCAATGGTACGAACGAGGGATACCTTCAAAAGCGCTGGAATTCCACTATAAACAAGCGGTCAGGCTGAACAACTCGAATAACCATCAGAAGCGGAGACCACCATGCATGCCAAACTAATTTTCATGTCCTGTGCTGTCGCAGCCAGTCTCTCAAGCATGCTCGGCCCGGCCCACGCCGAAGAAGTACACCAGACCATTCCCGGGTCGAAAATCTCCTTTGCTCCCCTGCCTTTGGAAATCTCCATGCAGCCGGGTCAGAAGCCCGCTGTCGTTTTCACCACACCTTGCATCCAGATCGAAAAAATGACCCACGGCTTCCCGCCCATCCTCGCCTTCGAGAACTTCATGTTCGACATAATCGGCAAAGTGAACGATTCCGAGCTCCTGCCGATTCGCCTCGAGCCGGTCTGCATCTAGGCGCTTCGTTCTGCTTGCATGGACGGCGTTCCGGGCTGTCCACGTCATGGTCTCGCAAGTCAGGACAAGCCGGCCCCTATGGCTCCCGGAAACCGTGGTCTTTCCGTTGTTGTTGATACTTGGATAGCGCCAGGCGATCCGATCAGACCTTTCATTTGGGTGGCAGGGACGCATTGAACCGAATGCAGAGATCGACCCAGTTGCCCAGATCCGAATCCGATTCGAATCCTGCCGGATCAATATAGACATAGCCTTTCATCGGCTTCCCGGTGAAATCCATCTCCCGTACGTGGTGTCGCTCCAGGGCGTGCTCATATTCGGTGGGTCCTACCCGTGCCATGAGCGACTCGCCAATAATCCCCACCAACATGTTGCCCTGGTACATGAATGCCAACCCACCAAACATCTTTCTTTCGGTCATACCCGGGCGGTCCACGAACAGTTCCCTGAGCCGCTCGGCGACACCCTCGTCGTACGCCATGAGGTTCTCCTGAGAATTGGGTTGACAGCGCAGGCTACGGAATCAAGAAGTGCCGTTCAAGCTGCGCCCTCGGCTTCGTTCCTGCCGAGCCGGTAAGCATCGACGATCCCAACCAGCCAACAGCCAGCCAGCACCAGCGTGGCAACCGTTGCGAAGCTACTTCCCTGACTATTCGATGCCCGGTCAAGCAACTCGCTGATCTGGCCTGCGTCGATCGTGCTCCCTTCGGACGCCAATTGCTCGAGCACAGTCGAAGCCAGTTGCATCGCCCTGCCCACCAAGACCCACAGACACGCGAGGCTCACCCCGATCAACGCGATGCCACGCCCGAAGTGCTTCAGGTAGAGCTGGCCGGCGCCGGGCAATACCAGGGCGGATAAAAGCACGGCATTCGTGGATCGGCTCATTGTTGTGTCACCTCATATCCAGCTTGCACACTGCCCGGCACGAGAATCCGCGGCAGTCTGCTGTTGTTGCAAAGCTGCCCCCTTGCTTGCACTTCAAGTCCGGGATGGGGGCAGGCTGACAATGACGGCTCCGCCCTCTTTCTTGTCCACCATCAGCGCGCCTTGCTTGTGCGCATCGTCCAGAATCTTTCCAAACGCACTGTAGCCATATTCCGACTCGCTAAAACCCGGGTGGACGCGCTTGATGGTGCTCTTGATCAGCGACGCCGAAATCGAGCCTTCGCCCCCCCTCTCCGCTACCAGTTGATCCACCGTGCTCACCACCAGTTCAATTGCCTGGCTCTTCTTGTCTTCCGGGCCTGGTTCAGCCTTGACCGGGGATCGGCCTGCGTCGCCTGCCGCCGCTTTTTCCGTTGCCGGCCGGGCTCGCCGCCGGGTCGGGCTTGCCGTCCTGGCTACGCCGGTGGCCGCGTCCGTAATCGCTGTTTCTATGACGGGCTGGGCAGTTAAGGCCGGTTTTTTGGCGGGGGCTTTTTGCGGCGCCTTGATCTGCGCTGCCTTTATTTGCACCAGGTCTTCATAAAAAATGAACTCGTCGCAGTTGCCGATCAGCAGCGACGACGCCGAGCCGCGCACCCCGATGCCGATCACGCTCTTGCCGTTTTCCTTCAGCTTGGAGATCAGTGGCGAAAAATCCGAATCCCCGCTGATGATCACGAAGGCATCGATGTGCGTCTTGGTGTAGCAGAGGTCGAGCGCATCCACCACCATGCGGATATCCGCCGAGTTCTTGCCCGACTGCCGCACATGCGGAATCTCGATCAGCTCGAACGCCGCCTCATGCATGTCCCGCTTGAATTCCTTGTAGCGGTCCCAGTCGCAGTAAGCCTTCTTCACCACGATGCTGCCCTTGAGCAACAGCCGTTCGAGAATCGGGCGAATCCTGAAATCGGGGTAGCTGGAATCCTTCACGCCAATCGCCACATTCTCGAAATCACAAAACACGGCAATGTTGCGGATATCCGGTGTGGCCATTGTTCTTTCCCCTGTGGGTAATCGGTCCTGTACGCGGCTGTCAGGCTCTAGCCGGCCAAGCCTTTGGCCAGCAGGGCCGCAACGGTTTCATTGATGCCCGTCTGGCGCGTTTCTGCAAGGGCATGAATCTGCTTCACCAGTTCGCCATCGAGTTTGACGGCAAACGGAACCAGGCCCTGTGCCTGATCGAGCTTGCGCTGATCGCGGCGAGACACCACCGCGCTGGCCGCACTGCCAAAGCGATCCGGCGTGCTGGCTTGTTTCATCTGGCCCGTGATTTTCAGGCCTTCGTTTTTGTCGAGATCGGTTTTCTTCATGGGGGTTTCCTGGGTTGCCTGGTTCAATGCCGATCAATGGTTTACGCCATTTTCAAGGACAGGTCTGCGGCTTGCTGCATAACAGTCGTCAGCATAAGCCATGCAGTTCGGCTGCGTGAAGCGAATGTGCTTGAGATACATTGAAATCCGGGTTCAGGGTGCCGTTATGCCCGGAGGGGGCGGCGGCGGAGTGCCAGGAGGCGGCAGCGGCGGAGTGCCCGGAGGTGGCGGAGTGCCAGGAGGTGGCGGAGTGCCAGGAGGCGGCGGCGGATACGTCACTGGCCCTGATTGCCGATAGATTCGGCCAGAAACGGGGACCTGGTGGCCTTTCGTGTACATGCATTGGATGTAGCTGAAGTCATAGCGTTGTTGCAGGCCGTAGCCAGATGCTTGCGCGGTTTGCGTCCCAGCGAGTCCGCCAACCAGGAGCCCCGTGCCCGCTCCCACCGCGGCGCCTTGCTGTCCGCCGATCGCCGCACCGGCAGCCGCGCCAAGCGCGGTGCCGACCACGGCGCTGCTCACCCCGCTCTGCGTGGCGGCCTGGCTTGCGGTCACGCCGCCGACGCTTTCGAGAGCATAGTTCCTGCATGCCATGTCGTCAGCGCGAAACTGGTCAAAGCTTTTGCTGGTGCCGGGCAACACCATCACGTTGGGCCCGCTCGGCATCGTGGTGCAGGCAGCAACTAACAAGGGCAAGGCGAACAATGCGATTTTCAAGGGAAATCGCATCTCTACCGCCCTTCGCCAGACGAGGCGGGGGGACGCGGGGCCACGGTCTGCCAGCCACCCGGGCAATTCTCCACATAGGGGTAATAGCCTTTCGGGTCGGCACAGTAATACCAGGAAGCCGATGCCTGGGGCGCGGGTTCCGTTTCCTGCCCGCGTTCAATGTATACCGGCGGCGTGGCTGGCACGGATACGGCGCCTGGAGGGTAGTAGTAGGGAGGATAGTAGTAGGACCCTGGGTAATACCAAGGCCAGTACAAGAATGGGTCGAGTGCAATTCCGACGCCCAGGCCATACCATCCATAGCCTCCATACCCTCCATGCGGATACCCTCCATACCCTCCATGAGGCCCTCCGGGAGGAGGGCCTCCATGCCATCCCGGCCCACCAGGCGGCCCGCCATGCCATCCAGATCCACCTGGTGGCCCACCATACCCTCCACCTGGTGGCCCACCATGCCCTCCGCCTGGTCCACCCGCTGCAATGGCCAAGCCACTCATGCTGGCCATGAACATGCTCAACCACAAAACCGACCACTTGCGACGCTTGACCATTGCAACCTCCTGCCTGTCTGAATGCATAATCATTGGGGCACCAATATCAATATTATGACGGCTGCGGAGGCAACCAAATCATCAAAAAATCAGACTTGTGAATCGGGGACAAGTTTCTCCTGAACGAATTATCATTCGGCGAACCCACTGTGCGATCCCTGTTTACTCGCGCTTTCGATCAAGTCCTTCAACACCTGGCTGGGGTCTTCGGTCACCCGCTCTCCATCCGTGTAGAGCCGCACTACGATGAGCGGTCCATCGCCGACAGCGCGAACCGCAATGTCATCCGGGACGATGACCGACCGGCCCAGCTGCTTTCGCGTCGGCCAGTCGACCTGGTCATAGGCGTGGTAAATGAGCTCGGCGCAGCCGAGTCGATCCCGCGTCTCCACGTCGAAATTGAAATCGTATCGTTTCCCCATCTGGCGCAGCGCCTGCAGGATGACCCGCGCCTTCTCCTCCGGACCAAGGGCGGGGTAGCGCAACATGGCGATGTCATCCACGTTCAGGAAGTGCTCCAGTGAGTTGAGTTGCACCCCGGATCGCAAGGCCTCGACCGCCCGCCGCCCGGACCGGATGGTGTCCTGATAGGGTTTTACCACCGGGTCGTCCCAGATCCCCAGTGCCTGCAATTCCGCCTCCGAGCCCACCCAGAGGGCAGCGTGCCCCCATCGGCCGGGAATGAAGGAATCGGTGAGTTTGAAAGGCGTGCGATCGATCAGGATATCGCCCACCTGCAGATTGCCCGCAATATCCTCGGCCACCTCTTTCCGGCCGTCGAGCTTGCCACGGCGGACTTCAACCATCCCAATCGTGTTGCCGAAAATCATGCTGGACATGTTTACCCCCTCGCTCTTGAGCCGCAGCAGCGTCTCGACGGTGAAGGGGGCGTAGAACCCGATCTTGCGTCCCAGGTAAGCCAGGGGCGAGGAATGCTGGGTCATGCTGTAGGACGGGCTCTGGTTGATGAGCTGGTTAAGGTACGCTAGGTAGGTGTCCTGCACCAGAAGGTCCGGTGATTTGCCGATTTCCTCCTGGTAAAAGGTGATTCCCTGCCGCACCCGGTTGCGTGTTTCCTCCGAGGCGAACGCCAGCGAAATCCGATTCAGTTCCCCGTAATCAATGCCGTAGCCCACGTCCTTATTGTTGAGCAGCAGCCGCAGCCGAGGATCGTCCTGGTAGAGGGAGATGGCGAGCAGGTAGTTGTCGTAGAGCACCAGCGCGGCGGACAGCGACATCATGATGCCCTTGAGGCGCTGTGCCGGCGTCATGTCCGCCGCCGGACCGTTTGCATCGAGCCAGCATTCATGGGCCTCGGCCACCTGGTAAAGCTGCTTCCGCAAGGCGAGGTGTTTAGCCAGCCCGTCATTCAGCTCGGTCAGGTCCTTGCCCGGGATCGCCTTCCTCGACTCCATCGCGGCCTTGACGCTTGCGATCAGGCGCACGGTCTCGGCGCGATAGACCAGCGACTCCTCCACCATGGCCTGGAAATCCGCCACCTCCTGATTCAGCGCTTCCGTCTGCGCCGACTCCGTCTGCTGCCCATGCGCCTCGGCCGTATGTTCCCGGCAGTCGCGGCGGGCCTCGCCCTTCTCGACGCTCAGCGGAAGTTGCGTGACCACCGCTTTGGCTGTGAGTTCGGCCACCGGCTGGGTGACGCTGCATCCGGCGAGTGTCGCCCAGGTCAGGAGCACCCCGGCAAGCCGGGCGAGTTTGAGCGTGAAGGCCACGGACTTTGCTTCACCGTCGAAGGACCTGCCGCCTGGCGGATCCGCAAGCGGCAAGCATTGCGGATCCGCCAGGCGGGCCGGGGATGAATCAGGCGCAACCCGTTGCTGTTGCTCGGCACCGTCACGCACCGACGACGCAGCTTTTTCCAGTTGCAACGAAGACAGCCGTGTCGAGGCGAGCCGCGAGTTGATCAGGGTGTTTTGACCCGTGTTCCAGGTTCTACGGTTTCTTCTCGCCCTTGAGCTTTCCTACCGCCTCCTCGCGCGCCTTTCGGGATTCAATGATGAGGCTGTAGGCGATGTAGTACTTGTAGATGTTGCTGACGTAGGTCACCGTTTCCGCGCCGATCTTCTCGGCGGCAACATACTCCACGTTGTGGAACCAGACATTCGGGTCCAATCCACGCTTGGCAGCTTCCCTGCGCAACTGCGCAATGCGGCCTGCGCCGGCATTGTACGAAGCGAATGCGAACAGGGCCTTGTCCAGTTTGGTCATGGGCTCCTTGCCGTAGTAATTGTCTATCATCCAGCGCATGTACTTGACCCCGGCGTGGATGTTTGCCTCGACATTCCGGATGTCGCCCACGCCGAGATCCTTGCCGGTGGCGGGCATGACCTGCATCACCCCGACGGCGCCCACATGGCTGCGAGCGTTCTGGTTGAGCTGGGATTCCTGGTATCCCTGGGCCCCCATCAACAACCAATCCACATCGTATTGGTCGCCGTACTTCTTGAAGTACTGAATCAGGGCGAGAAATTTCTTGCGCTCGGACTCTGAAGCCGCGTCCTTCACATACTTGGCGCTCTTCAGGTAACGCGTCAGGATCGTATTTCCTACTGCGGTGCCTTTGGCGTTCCGAGTCACGAAATCGTCGACTGCGGCCTTGAGTTGCGGGCTGCCCTTGCGGATCGCCCAGGCGATGTCGCCACCGGTGCGCACGGCGACGCTGTCATGCACAGTGACCTTGGAGAAGACCTGCTTCCAGAAGTCTGCCACGTGCTTGTCCACGACGATGAGAGGGATCAACCCGGCGTTCAACATCTCGATGAGATCCTCGTCCTCCAGCTCTTCCGGCGCCAGCTTGATGATCACGCCGGTTTTTTTCTGTGCGGCAAAGCGCTGGTTGAGCGCCACCAGACTCTCGTAATAGCTGGAGGACTTGCGCACGAATACTTCTTTCCCTGACAGATCTTCCACACTATTCACTGCGGGTGCGCTGGGACCGGACACCACCACCTCGCTGACGTTGGCATACACGGGCACGGAAAAGTCCACCAGCTTCTTTCGCCCTTCGGTAATAGTGAGATTGGACGCCGCGATATCGCCCTTGCCGTCAGCCAGCGCCTGCAGCAGGTCGCCCCGGCCGATCGGGATGAACACCACCCGCACCTTGAGATGCTTCTGTTTCAGCTTTTCCTGCTTGGCCAGCTTCTTGTTCAGATCCTCCTCGAACACGTGGAAGGCGTCGTAGGTCGCGCCGCGCTGGACGCCCTTGTCTGTAAAGTAAAAAGTCTTGCTATAGACCGCCAGCACGCGAATGACCCCGCGCTCGATCATCCCGTCGAGATCGCCTTTCCAGGGCTTCATCACCGTCGTGGGATCGATGGTCAGATCCTCGCGGGCGGCCTTTTGGGGCGCAGCCTGTTGGGCGAACACGGGCGCGGCTGCCGAAACAAGGAAAAAGGCCAGCAGCCAGGTCAGGGGTTTTCGTATCATGGGGAAACGCATCGAAGCACCTTTAAATCAGAAATGAATCAACTGGAAATCTGGATCAAAACAAAAAGGGGACAGCATCCTATCGTTATTTTAGCGTAACAGAATGGGGGTTCGAATGAACGCCTGACGATAGCACCCGAACGCAGCAGCCCATGTCAACAGGGCTTCCAGCGTCGCCCCCTCGCGCTTCGACTGCCACGTCAGAACCCTTGTCTCGTTTCGGCACGCAGCGCTTTCAACTCGGCATACAGCCAGGTTCCGCTCTGCACCGGCGGATTGCCCTCACACTTCACCTGGTAAGCCTGGCCGCTGACGCTGCTCCTGCTGGCCGCGCGTTCGATGAACTGTTCCGTGCTGGCGATCTCCCCCTTCTCTACCAGGTAGTCCAGCTTGCGTCTGAGATGCGCCTGCGCCTCCACCGCCGCATACCAGGTGCCGTTGCGCCTGAACTGGCAACCCGACTCCGCAAGCCTCGACAGCAGAGAATCGATCTCGACTCGGGCAGCGGGCGGCAAGGTGGCCGCATGGGCCAGCGACGCCATCAGCAAGGCTGCGAGCAGCACCCAATGCAGGTTCAGGAAACGGAGTCTCGATTGCTTGTTCGCCATGTTTTTTTAGGGTCATAACCGGTTGCCCCGGGAAAACCCCGGCCGTTCCGCCAAGTCCAGTTGGTTCGCTGCAAAGCAGAAAACCACAGTCTTCTTATTCAGTATTGCGTTGCCATTCCTCTACACCCAATCCACCAGAGGATCGATATCGCGATCAAGGATTTCATGGTTGCTGTGCCCTACTTGACAGCTGTCTGCCCCATTTATTGGGACGCACCCTGGTTGTGCGTGATGGGAAAACGCGTGTCAGCGTTTCGATTCTGAACCTGTTCAGGTTTTCCCGGCGCGCCTTCCCGATTGACCGCGCCTGCCTGGGTTAGCGATACTTGCCAGGCTGTCGCGAGATTTTCGCATCCTTCACCCAACCAGAGGTCATGCCGATGAGCGCACCCACTCCGCACTTTATAACGGCGTCTAGCTGCGCCCTCGGCTTGTTGCTCCTGAGTGGCTGTGCGCAGACGCAATTGGGCGCGCAGTATGCCGATCCTCAGTTCCCCCAGCAGGCACTGCACGGCGCGACCATTCTGGTCGTTTGCGAGGCGCCCGAGCCGGCGATCAAGCTGATCTGCGAGAGCCAGATTTCCGGCCAGCTGACGCAGTTGGGGGCGAGGCCGCTGATCGATTCGACGCTCGTCAATCCGACACCCGGTCGCGAGCCGCCGGCCGCTCAGTACCTGCCGGCGGCACGGGCTGCAGGCGCCCGCGCCGTATTCAGCACGACGCTGGCGCCGGATTACTGGCGGGCCAGCCCGATGTCTTCGCTCAGCATCGGCATCGGTGGCTGGGGAGGATCAGGTGGCTACTATGGCGGCAGCGGTGTCGGAGGTGGCGTGGGCGTAACCATGCCCGTCGGCGGCATGCAGGGCTCGACAGGCCTGGCCGCCATCGGTTCGGTCATCGACGTCGCCAGCGGCCGTGTGATGTGGAGCGGCAAGGCGACTGCCGCGCCGGCGGCCGATGTGACCAGTCAGATTGCCGAAGCGGCGAAGGCGCTGGCCGATGCGCTGCGCCAGACCGGGCTGTTCTAGGATCGGCCGAATGCGCCAGGTTGCAGCCGTGATCCAGATCGACCCACCCCATCAACCCCACTGAACCCCAATCCATGAGCGCAGAAATCTTAAGCATCGACGGCGAAATACTGACTGCCAGAATTACCGGCATGCTGGCCCAACCCGAACTGGCTGCATTGCAGCAATCCGCTGCCGGCATCATCCGACAGCAAGGCCATGTTCGCATCCTCATCATCGTCGAGGACTTTCAGGGATGGCAGAAAGGTGGTGACTGGGACGATGTCTCGTTCATGGAAAACGATCCCTACATCGAGAAAATGGCGATTGTCGGCGAGAAAGAATGGGAAGAGCTGGCGCTGATCTTTACCGCCCAAACGATGCGCAAATTCCCCATCGAATACTTCCAGCCCGCCGATCTCGCCCAAGCGAGGGACTGGCTGATGGCGGAGTGAAGGGATCGGCATTCCCACCCCTGGCACTGCCTCCGGCGGTTCAGCGTCCCATGCGGCGATTGTAGCTGTTCGTAACACGGTCGTTCAGTGAGGGATCCGCGTCGGTGTTGCCGCTGGTTTTGAACTCGACCCGCACGCTACCGTCGGCTTGCGTTCGAACCAAGGCCGTCACGGTGATGCCGCCGCGCGTGCCGCGGGCATAGCCGGCGGCACGGTCTTCATTCACGATCTGCACCCCCTCGTCGCCCAGGGCGCCGAGGGCGGCCGACCAGGACTGGTCGAACGTGTTGGGTGGATAGGGTGCGTACACACCCGGCGCCGTCTGATAGACAGTGCAGCCCCCCAGTGCGAGGGACAGCCCCCCCGCGACGATCAGGGCGTTGAGCGTACGGTTCATACGTTTCATGAGTCTCTCACCTCAGGACAAATAGGTTACCGCCCATGAGAACACGAAAGGCGGCGAACATAGAATTGAATTATGAAACTGTCGCCCAAGAATACCAATGGATTATGGTTGAATCGATGGCCTTTTCTTTGTCACCCGAATGCTGGGGCCAGGCGAACGATCATCCATTTAAACCCTGCGATCGAGTCCCTGCAGGCAGGGACGCTGACGCCCCGCCGCTACCGCAGCGGGCAAACCAGGCGGCGAACCGGTGAATCGAACGAGGCTGTCATAAAGGAAGCGGTCCGGCCACACGGGGAATCCGCGTTGCCATCCCAGTATAATTTGTACGCATTCATCTCCGGACCGCGCGACCATGAACCCACAGCAGCGTGACCTTGCCCAGATTACCCTGGGCGTCATTTTCATCGGCGGCCTGATCGCTGCCTCTTTCTGGATATTGCGGCCGTTCCTGCCGGCGTTGATCTGGGCCACGATGGTGGTGGTGGCCACCTGGCCGGTCATGCTCAAAATCCAGGCATGGCTGTGGCGCAAGCGATCGTTGGCCGTGGCCGTGATGACGCTCATCCTGCTCCTGGTGCTGGTGGTGCCCCTGTCGCTGGCCATAATGGCCCTGGCGGACAACTCGGACCGTATCGCCGGCTGGGCAAAATGGTCGACCGAGTTCAAGGTGCCCCCCCCTCCCGACTGGGTCGCCGGGCTTCCCGTGGTTGGCGGCAAACTGCAGCAGCTCTGGCAGCAGCATGCCGCCACCGGCATCCAGGAACTGGCCGCCAAACTCGAACCATATGCCAGCAACCTCACCAAGTGGTTCGTCTCCGAAGTGGGAAGCTTAGGCATGCTGTTCCTGCAGTTTCTGCTCACCGTGATCATCGCTGCCATCCTGTACGCAGGAGGGGATTCGGCGGCAACCTGGCTGAAGCGCTTCGGGCGGCGCCTGGCGGGGCAGCGTGGCGAGAGCGCGGTGGTGCTGGCCAGCCAGGCCATCCGCGGCGTCGCCCTGGGCGTGGTGGTCACTGCGCTGGTGCAGTCGGTGCTGGGCGGCATCGGGCTGGCGGTGGCCGGCCTTCCGATGGTTCCGGTACTGACGGCGCTGATGTTCATGCTGTGTATCGCCCAGCTCGGCCCGATTCTAGTGCTCGTCCCGGCGGTGGCGTGGATGTACTGGAGCGGCGACAACGCCTGGGGAACCTTCCTGCTGGTCTGGACGCTGATCGTCGGCAGTCTGGACAACGTCCTGCGTCCTTACCTGATCAAGAAGGGGGCCGACCTGCCCCTGCTGCTGATCTTCGCCGGTGTGATCGGCGGCATGATCACTCTCGGTCTGGTGGGCATCTTCGTCGGCCCGGTGGTCCTCGCAGTGGCCTACACCCTGCTCGACGCATGGGTTGAGGACGGCACCCCCCAAGCCCTGCCGTCCGCGCCGCCCACCCTGGATGCATCGGCAACGCCCTGATCCCCGGATAGACTTCAAGCGGCGAATCAAAGGAGTTCGCTGCAATGGTTGCTCGCCATCGTATTCTCAAGTTTTGGAAACCGATTACGCCAGAAAAGAATCCGGAATTGACACCTTCAGCTCACTATTGATGGCCTGAAGGAACTTCCCGATTTACGCCGCTCGGTTCTTGAACGGCGTTCACCCGAAATAGTGGGCGGAATGCTTGCCGACTGCCCGTAAGGATGGCGCCGGTCGTCATCCCTGCGATCATCGTGATGGATAAAACTACATATGCATTTTCCCGCGGTGCAGCCGGATATAGGCAGGCTGGGCGCCTCATCGGACAGGAAACGGACAGTCCCAAGATCCTGGACTGCCTTGCATGCGCTGAAGCCTTTACGCACTTCGACACAATGGAAATTTTTTCGTGTGTTCTGCCTTGCAGCGGGTGCTGCACGCAGCTTTTTCTGCCTGGCTGCGTAGCGCCACCAGATCGCGACGGCTGTCACAAACAATACTACAAGCACCTGCACCATTTCACCAACTCCCTTTCCGCACGCTCTCCAACGGCCAATATAGGAGATTTCGGCCACTTGAAAAGGCAATACGCATTTTTATATGCAGGATCGTGCGTCGCGCTAGGGAAACGCTGCCACCGGATCATTGTGCGGGTCGTCGCAGGAAAGATTGATCCCGATCAGCCCGTTTATCACGTTGAGGGAACAGAAAACTTCCGGGCCTGAACATCCCCCTTGATTCATTCCTGATTTCTGTGTGGCAAACCCTGGCCAGTTCAGTCCGGACCTATTTGCTTCTTGCCATTTATTCTTCCTACTTCCGTCCAAGGATTCTCGGCAGCCTGCGCCAACGGAACAATTCCCAGCGAGTGAAGTTCGCCCGCATGCTGCGGCGCTTCTCCTCGCGCCAATTGATGTTTCCGCTCAGGCCATCCAGCGCGAAGATGGCGATGTCACGCTCGAGATGCAGACTGGTTGCTCCTCCCGCCAATGCACGCGCCAGCCAGTCCCCGTCCGCCACGATGCGGTATTCCTCGGAGAACCCGCCCGTGTGCACCAGCGTCTCACGCCGCGCGAAAAGTGCCTGATGGCACACTCCCTTGCGGCACATTGTCTTCCGGTTGAGCACTGGCACCTGCGGCTGGCGTACCAGCTGCTCGCCGCTCCGCAGCAGCACATCTCCGTACACCAGATCCGCCGAAGGATGCTGCCGGATCGCCGCCGCCACGTCGGCGACAACCCGCTCGTCGCAAAAAGTGTCGTCACTGTTGAGAAAGTAAAGGTATTCCCCGGTGGCCGCACGGATCCCTTTGTTCATGGCATGGTAAAGACCACGGTCCGGCTCGCTCACGACATAGTCAACGCGGTCACGGTAGCGCGCGAGGACTTCCAGTGTGCCATCTGTCGAGCCGCCATCAATCACCAGATATTCGATGTCGTCATAGGTTTGACCGAGTACGGATTCGATGCACCGGTCAATGTGGCGGGCAGCGTTCAATACCACGGTCACAACAGAAATTTTGGGCTTCACGGAAGAGTGCGTGTCAGGCTGCATGATTGATGGTAACCCTTCCGTAAATAAACAGCAGCCAGTAGTTGAATTCCATCGTGATCCGGTCCTTTGATTCCCTGCATCAGCCCATCCTGCTTGATCAGGCTAACCGACAGACCCTGGCGAGTTCAGTCCGCCCCCATTTGCTTGCTGCATTGATTTTTTTTAATCCTTCGATTCGTCATGGCCCGGGTCAGAACCAGAACGCGGTGTCCTTCATCAGAAACTCGACGTGGGACATGTAGTGCGTGCCGTCACATGAAAACGTCACGCTCACCATGCCGTTAAATATATTGATCGTGGCCATGCGCAGATAAAAAGTCGGATCGGTAAGGCGCAAGGCCTGCAGGGTGTTCAGAATCCGGTTGATGTCGTTCTGCGGAATTGCGGCATCGGTTGGGTAAGGACGAGGCGGATAGATCAGGCAGATATCCGGATCGTTCAAGGCCTCGGAATCCAGGATGCGATAACGGAACGGATCGTCCACGGTCCAGATCGTGGCCTGACTGCTGGAAAAATGGACCTGGCATTGAAACACGCCGCGCTGCGTCAGCAGTTCCTCCAGGATGGACAGAGCCTGCTCGATATTGCCGTCCATCGGGCTTTCCACCCGACATTGCTGAAAAACCCCGCTGCGGATCGCCGGATCGCCCTTCACCTGGCGCCAATTGCCGGGCTCTTCGTAGAGTTCGGAAGTCACCGGCAGATTGCGCAGGTCGAAGTCGGCACCGAGATAGCCCAGGGTCGTGGCATCGCTGCGCACGACCTGGAGCGCAGTGAGCGATGGCCGGTGCAGGTTCAGACTGATGTACGCATCCGAGAGCAGAAACCCCCAGTTGGGGACTGCCTCCTTCATATACGGGCGTTGTGAGCGGTCGCGCCCGCGGTGCTCGGGATCGATCCCCGACTGGCTGACGTTGTTGCAGATTTGTATCCCGTCGGTTCCCACGCAATACAGAAACGAGCAATGCGGAATGCTGGAGAAGTGCTTTGCGAGTATCGCATCCAGCGCTTCGCAGTTGCCCCATGCCGGTGCGCAATGCCCGGCCAGTTGCTCCAGCGGCTCGCGCAGATTGCGCGCCAACTCTTCGCGTTGCAGGTAGATACTGTCTTTCCATGCATTTTTCATGAAGTTTCAATTTTCCTGTAGAAATTAAATATCTTCGCTTCGATTCAAGCGAAAACGATGCCCACGCACGCGGGCAGCACATTGGATACAGGTGGTTCCCGATAGTTCGGGCAGCGTCAGAAATGGCATGAATTGATGCTGACCCCGTTTGCTTTTCAATTACCCCGATCGACCATCCGAAGCTGCCAAGGGCAAATCAATAACTTATGTTGTATTGTTTTTCCAGCAGGATGTGCTTGGTTGAACGCATGAATATTCCTGCCCGAACATGTCACACGCATGAATTCAGTCATTGCATGGTCAGCAAAGCACTCATTTGCATAACCGGAGAGCAAGCATGGCAACGAAGAAACGGGCAAGTGGCAGCAAGACCAGGGCCATCGAAAAACCCTCTATCACCGATATAGAGGAACTCATCAAACAGGCTGCCATGCCTGTATCGACTTATCTTCTCAGAAAGGCCGTTGAAAAAGGCATCAGCCGGCTAACCGGGCAAACAGTCAAGGCGGCGACGGATCAGAAAGGGGCCTGCCGGATTCTTTACGTTCACGGCATTGGCAACAAACCCATTGCCTCCGTTCTCAAATGCCAATGGGATAGTGCCTTGTTCGGTTTCGACCTCGGCGAGCGAAGCCGTCTGGCCTACTGGGTCAACCGGGAACGTTACCCCGTTCCCGAATCCGGCAATTGCAGTTCGGGCGATCTGTCAGATGGCGCGGATACAACGACGCCCAGGGATACAGCCGCGCTGGACATGGATCAGGCAGCCTGGATCGACCATGAAATTGCCGCATTGACCGCCGACAAGCAGGAAATTGCGCTGCTTCGCAAGCTTGCCGATCATGCCATGATCGATTCAGCCCCTGAAAGCGGGCCCTCGGCACGCGGGGCAGAGGCAAAGGTTCTGCCCTTGCCTGCGCCAATACGCAAATGGATTACACGACGCCTGACCAAGACATTCCTGAAGGATGTCCATGACCTCTTTTTCGTGCCGGAAAGACGCGAGGCCATGCTTGAATCGGTTAGGAAGCGGATAGAAGTCGATGGCGGGCCTTTCATCGTGATCGGGCACAGCCAGGGATCCATGATTGCCTGCCTGGCCCTGTCCATGCTCAATATTCCCCATATCAAGGTACCGCTGTTCATTACCATCGGGGCTCCGCTCGGACTGACGGAAGTTCGGGATCAGTTGAAGAAAATCCTCGGGGTGAAGAAGCTGGTTTCTCCCGCCATTGCCGCGAAGTGGGTCAATGTGGCGGATCGCCTGGATCCTGTCGCGCTGGATGCCAACCTTGCTGGAGATTACGACAAGGTCGAGGATTTCGCCGTCATCAACCCGGACGGCCCGCGCCACCCGCATTCCGCAACCGGCTACCTGCGTACCGAGCCTGTGCAGATGGCCGTGCGCGACTCGATCGATGTTGCCTTGTTCCAGCCGGTCGGCAATTTCGTCATTGCCCGCGATATGGCCCGCTCGCTCGAGAACGCCACCGCAGAGCAGCGTCATGAGGTTCTCATCGAACTTGCAGAGCTGCGGGACCAGCAGCAAACCCTCGACGAAATCCGTCAAAAAGTCACTGACGCCATACAGGCTTTACGGCGTGGCCGTGGCACGGACAAGCGAGACTATGACGATGAATACGCTGTAGAAGAACTCGAGCGCTTCGTTTCAGCCCGGCTCACGCGTGAGGAAACGGAAATCCTGGCTGTCAGCCTGGGCGACCCCAGTACCCGGGCCATCAGGCGCATCTGGAAAAACGCCCAAAAAAGGGCACTGATCGAAAAGTCCATCAGCACCTTGCAGATTCGTCCGGCGCATAACGCCTATCACGCCTTTGGCGAAAACATTCATTGGGCCGTGCTCGATTCCGGGATATTCGAAAAACATCCCCACTTTCTGGATGACCAGGGCAAGCAGCGCAATATCGTTGCCACCTATGACTGCACCCGAACCGGCCCACTCAAGCAAGGTCCGGCCAACGACGGGCACGGCCACGGCACGCATGTGGCCGGCATCATTGCCGGCAAACACACCATCGGCAACCGCTCGCTGGTCGGCATGGCGCCCGAATCGAAACTGCATATCCACAAGGTGCTGGATGACATGGGCCAGGGCAAGGACTCCTGGATCATCAAGGCGCTGGACCATATTGCACGCAGCAATGAACAGGCGGGCAGGATCGTGATTCATCGCGTCAACCTCTCCCTGGGCGGACCCTTTGACCCCAGTGCCTATGCCTGCGGCCATTCACCCCTGTGCCGGGAACTCCGGCGCCTGTGGCGGCAAGGCGTTCTGGTCGTCATTGCCGCCGGGAACGAAGGCTTCACCCTGCTGGAAGCAGAAGAAGGCGAGATCAAGGCGAACATGCCCCTCACCATCGGCGACCCGGCCAACCTGGAAGAAGCCGTCGTGGTGGGTTCCGTGCACAAGGAAAGCCCGCACATCTATGGCGGCTCCTATTTCTCGTCCAGAGGCCCTACCGCAGACGGCAGACAGAAACCCGATGTGGTCGCGCCCGGAGAGCGCATCCTGTCATGCCGCAACAAACCGGTTGGCCGCAAGCAATCCGTTGAAGAGCTTTATGTGGAACTGAGCGGGACAAGCATGGCTGCCCCGCATGTCTCGGGACAACTTGCCGCCTTCCTGTCCATCCATGGCGAATTCATCGGTTACCCCGACAAGGTCAAAGACCAATTGCTTGAATCCTGCACCGACCTGAAGCGGGAACGTGCCCAGCAAGGCGCGGGGTTGCCGAATCCGGTCAAGATGCTGGTCAGCAGTTGATCGATGATGTTTTCGAACAGATCAGGGATGCGTGAACACATCGGACATCGGAATCGATCGGCGCCGCAAATCAAAAGGCCCCGCTTCGCCAAATGGGTTACGGAAAACGAGCGCCCCGGAAAAGGGATCTGCGCCTTATCTCATCTCGGCTGGTCAATCCCACATCACCTCAACACACCGCCCGTCTGAATACCCGGTGACGCGCGTTTCGAAGAAGAACTTCTTCAGGTCGATCATTTCGGCCATCCAGGGGAAGGGGTTGACGCAGCGTAATGGTGTTGACCCCATTTGTAAGATACGCCGAGTGTGGCGCAACAATGTCTCAGCTTGAGTGCGGCCGAAACACCCTGCTGCGCGAACGACCGTATCCAACTTTTCTTTTCTGCGATTTCTCTGGAATATGCAACACTCCAGCCGCCGTCAATTAATGATCCGACCATGCTGAGCTACCGTCACGCCTTTCATGCCGGCAATCACGCCGATGTGCTGAAGCATTTTGTGCTCATCCAGTTGAGCCGTTATCTGGGACAGAAAGACAAACCGTTCTGGATCATCGACACCCATGCGGGTGCGGGTCTCTATGCACTGGATACAGGCTATGCGACCCAGCTGAAAGAATACGAGAGCGGTATCGGCAAGCTGTGGACACGCCAGGATTTACCCGCAGCGCTAGCCGAATATGTCGATCTGGTGCGCGCCTGCAACCCGAACCCAACTCACGCAAGCAACAGCCTGCGTTTATATCCCGGCTCCCCGTGGCTGGCCTTGCAAACCTTGCGTCCGCAAGACCGCTTGCGCCTGTTCGAGCTCCACAGCAGCGACAGCAAAATTCTGCAGGATAACTTCAAGGACCACGCACGACGCGTGAGCGTCACCACCGCCAACGGTTTCGATGCCCTCAAGGCGCTGCTGCCGCCACCGCCACGCCGCGCGCTGGTCCTGATCGATCCGCCCTACGAAACCCGCGACGACTATTCGCATGTCATCTCGGCGCTGAAAGAAGGGCTGACACGTTTTGCCACCGGCATCTATGCGATCTGGTATCCGCAACTGGCACGCCAGGAAGCACAACAATTACCCGAAAAGCTCAAGCGCCTGCCCATCAAAAACTGGCTGCACGTCACGCTCACCGTGCACACCCCGTCATCGGATGGTTTCGGCATGCACGGCAGCGGCATGTTCATCATCAACCCGCCCTGGACCTTGCATCAAACACTCGAAGAAATCATGCCCTATCTGGTTCGGGTACTCGGGCAGGATGCCGGGGCAGGTTTCACGCTGAGCGGACAGGGTGACTGACCCTCATGGCACTCGATTCAATTGAAAAATTGTAGTACTTGCCTTCATGCAAATGCCTGAGCAGAAAACGAGCCGGACGCCATTGCATTTTTGGGTCTTGACGGGGATGCTGGCCTTGGCGGCCAGCATCCTCACCTGGGTGCCAGAAAATCCTGTAGCAACATTCGGGTGGTTGAAAGCCTCTCCGGGAATGTCGTTTTGGCGATGTTTTTCCTGCCATTTCGTACACCTCGGCGGACGGCATCTACTCGTCAATCTGGCCGCCCTTGCCAGCCTGGCTGCCATTGCCGGCTTGCAGGAAAAACAAGGTGACGTTACGGGCGGATTTTACGGGGCGTTACTGGCCGGCATGCTGGGGATCTGTCTTGGTCTGCATGCCTTGGATGCTGGCGTAACCTGGTATGTGGGCCTGTCCGGTGCCTTGTATGGGGTGTATGCCTGGCTCGTCCTGGATATGGCCTCGCTGCGGCATTGGCGAGGACGCGTCGCCTGGGGATTGTATTGCTGCGGTATGGCGAAGGCCCTCCTCGATGCACAGGCCTCCGTCGGCGCTTTGGGTCTGGCCGGAATCCCCTTGGCGCCCCCCGCCCACCTCTATGGACTCCTGGGTGGCACCCTCTGGGCCGCTCTCCGCTATGCCCTGGGCATCCGCCGGGAGAGATAGGCCAGCATGCCAAGCCCCAGCAGACCCAACAGAGCCGCCAGGTCCAGGCTGCCGCCGCCCCCTCCGCCGTCCCCGCCCCCGCCAGGAATGGTCAGGACCGATTCGGTCGTGTTGCTGGCCCCCGTGTCATCTCTCACTTCCAGCCTGATCCGGTAATCGCCGCCCGTCGTGGACTGCAGATTGGCCACTTCACTGGTGCTACTGCTCAGGGTTGCCCCAGCCGGCCCCTGCACCAGGGTCCAGTTCCAGCTTGTGATGGAGCGACCGAGGGCGGTGGTGCTGCTTGAGCTGTCCAGGCGGATGTTTGCCTGTTGGACAAGGGGGTCCAGGGCGACGATGACGGCGGCCGGGGCCAATGCTTGAGACAGCGAGCGGTCCGCATCCAACATGCCCGCACCGCAGGTGCTGGTGGTGCAGTTGCATTGCCCGTCTATACCGGAACCAACCGCGCCCACGTTAGGACAGGTGGGCAGGGTAGGGTCGACGGGGAAGGGATTCGCCGCTGCCTTAAGCCTCCGCATGATCTCTTTAACGGACAGACCAGGATGGACTTCCAGCATCAACGCTGCTGCCCCCGCCACGAGGGGGGCGGAAAAACTGGTGCCAACGCTGAAATTGTAGCCATCCGTATAGCCGTTTACGGCCGGGACAGTCAGTCCGAGATTGGTGGTGGTGTTGATGGGATACAGGCATTCCTGGCCCGGATCGGTATTGACGCAGTTTCCCGCCGGTGCGCTGATGCCGACCTCCTTGCCTAAGCTGCTGTAGCCCACCTTGGTGCCCACATGGCGCAGGCCGGCCACCGCCAGGACCCCGGGGCAATTGGCCGGTTCCTCCACCGGACTGGTTTCATTTCCCGCCGCCGCAACGATCACCACCCCCTTGGCGTTGATTTCGCTGATCGCCTGCTTGTAGGCTGTGCTACAGGTGCCAGGACCGGCAAGGCTCAGATTGATGATGCGCGCCGGGTTGGCATTGGCGGGAACACCCGGGACGCTGAGCCCCGCCGCCCAGCGCATGGCGGCAATGATGTCCGAATCGTAGCCGCCGCATTTGCCCATGACTCGCAAGGGCAGGATACGGCCATTTCGCGACAGACCGGCGATGCCCTCGGCATTGTTGCTCGAGGCCGCGACGATGCCGCTCACCCGCGTGCCGTGCCAGGAGCTGTCGCTGATTTGTGTACCCGCTCCGCACAGGTCCATCAGCGCGTTGTTGGACAGATCCTGGGCATCGATGTAATCCCCGGGGTCCGACGGATCACTGTCGCGACCATCGCCATCACCCGCGTTCGGGATCTCGGAAATGAAGTCATAGCCCGGCAGGATCTTGGCGGCCAGGTCCGGATGATCCGGGCGGATACCGGTATCGATGACGGCCACCACCGGACCGGTCGCCCCGATCAACTTGTCCCAGGCCGATACCGCATTCAATGCCGCAGGCTGCACTGCCTGCAGATACCATTGCCCTGGATAGAGCGGGTCGTTGGGGATGGCCTTCACCCGTTTCATGCGGTCGGGAACGGCATAGTCCACGTCCTGCAGCACGGACATCCGCCGAGCCAGTTCCTCGGAATTCATGCCCGAGGTACGGAGTACCTGGATGCCAGGGGCGGGTTCATGCACCGACTTCAGCGCCAGGCCCAATCGGCTACTCAGACTCTGGGCCCGCTCATAAGCCTGGGCGCGCTTGAGTTCCGTGGAATCCTCGCGGAATTTTACGATTACCCGTGCTTCGAACTGGGGCGGGCCAGCCTGAACAGCGGTCGACAACAGACCAATGCAAAGAGCGGCTAGGCAGGTGAACAATCTGGGGAACATGAAATCCTCACGGTTGGATACGTTTGATCTGATCGGCACTTATCCGCTCGATGTCTGGCCAGGAAGCCAATGCCGCAATCGCCCGCTGACAGGTCGGGTCGGAAGGTGGGCACGCCAACCAATACGCATATTCCCGCTCCGAAACGGCGGCGGCGAAGCGCACCCCGGCACCGCTCACCTCCCCCAGCCGCGCCAGCACGGATGCCTCGGTTCCGAGTGTGGGTTGTTGAAAAAGAATGATCACGCGAACCGGGGCCCGGTCATTCGTGGGTACCTGGGCGCAGGCGGCGCTGCTTAGCAACGCGATGCTCATCAGAACTCGAAATGTCATGGAATGCCTGTTGATTCGATAACGGTTGGAGAAGTCCCCCGTATCCCGGATGCGATGAGACCACCTTCAGGTCAGCATCATGCCCCACTATCCGCTTTCTATTATCGAATTCTCGTATACAGATCATTATCTGTCGACCATAGCTGAGCCGGTGGATAAGGTGCCTGCCCCCAATTGTTCTTGTATTGTGCACACCCCGTCATCGGATGGCTTCGGCATGCGCGGCAGGGCATGTTCAACATCAACCCGCCCTGGACCTTGCATCAAACACTCGCAGAAATCATGCCTCATCTGGTTGAGGTACTCGGGCGGGAAGCTCCGGGTTCGCCTGCAAGATCCCGGCGCTGACACCCCGGGAAGCGGCGACCATCGGTTCAAACCGGTGCCACAGGAATTTCCTGAAGGTTTTGGTCAGGGTGACGTTGTGCGATTCCCCCATCAGGGTCAGCGATTCAATCACCTGACGCTCATGGACAATCCCGAGCAGAGCCGACGTCACCGCCAATGAAGCCAGCTCAGCAACTTTCGCCAGCCGTTCCCCGGGGGCTTCAGGATGAGGCTCCTGATGGTTGGAGTTGCATGGTGTGATTGCGCCGCCATAAGTGGCCGCCTGGGAAGATCGGCTTCGATTGATCGTTCTCCCTACTTCCTTGATTTGCGGAAACCGGAAACGGCGAAATATTCCGATGCTGCTTCCTGCTGTTCGTGTCTGAGCCGCCCCCTTTACGTTCTTCCCCTCGTCCGTCCCCTATTGTTTGGTCGCTCATCCCCGCGCTTGCGCCGGTTCCTGAACATCGTCAGCAAGGCCTGCTCGCCCAATGGCTTGTCGCCCCGCTCGATTTTCAGGCTGGCGCGCAGGTCGCCGCCGAAGGCTGGATCGTAGCGCCAATTGATCAAGGCCACGACCAGCAGGCTGATCGCTGCCCCGATCATGGCCAGCGCCATGTCCTTCTGCGCGTCCCACACATCGCCCTGCGCACCGAGAAAGGCCAGGCCTGCCGCGGGATCGACCTGGTCAGCCACCCGCCATTCGATGATCTCGTAGCCCGCCGAAAAGGCCAGCACCAGTTCCAGCGGAAACCAGTACGCCCACACCCCGCGGGCCTTCGCCACGCGCATGAACAATTCGCGCAGCGGATAGGCTAGCAGCAGGCCAAAGCTGAAATGCACCAGCCGGTCGTACATGTTGCGCCCCGAGCCGAACCCGTGCTGCAGCGTGGTGCCGAACGGCACCTCGGCATAGGAGTAATGCGAGCCCACCACATGCATCAGCATGAATGCGGTAATCAGCGTATAGGAGAGATTCGACAGCCTGAAATAGCGCGCCGTCAGCAGGATGACGGGCACAAAGACGAACACCAGATAATTTTCCAGCAGCCAGTCGTGCGGATACTTCGGCTCGATCGCCGCCCACACCCAGACAGCTGCGAAAACGCCTAAGAGCAAGGCATGATAGCGGGTCAAATGCCGATTTCCTGGATTCAATTTTATGTCCCCATTTTTGCTTGATGTGCGGAAAGCACTTACCTCGAAATACAACCCGGAGCTGAGCTTTTTATCTTCGCAGAGAGCTTATCGTGTCCGGGCTGCCACGGGTTTTCCGTTGCGCAGAAAAAATTCCGCAGCCGACCCCTTCAGCGTTTATGAAGTCTCCCCAAACAATACGGGATACTACGGGTCTATAAAACAAGAAAGTCACTGATTTGGCCAGTATGGATTGAGGGGCAAGACAGGAAGGAGAAACCATGTACAGCGTATTCGTCACCGGTTCCAATCGTGGACTCGGCCTGGAATGGTGCCGCCAGTATGCCGAGGCGGACTGGCGCGTCTTTGCCACCTGCCGCCATCCCGAGACGGCAGACGCGCTGCACGACCTCGCGCGGATTTACCCCCGGCTCAGCGTCCATCGCCTTGACGTGACCCGGCCGGAATCCGTCTACGCCCTGCGCGCCGAATTGCAGGACGAATCGATCGACGTGCTCGTCAACAATGCCGGCGTCTATCTTGAAAAATACGCACCGACCGCGGCCCTGCGCTATGAAGAATGGCGGCAGACCCTGGAGGTGAACACCCTGAGCCCCCTGCGCGTCACCGAAGCCCTGGCCGACCTGGTGGCGCGCAGCCAGCGCAAGCTGGTCGTCGCCATCACCAGCCACATGGGCTCCATCGCCGAAATCAGCGCGCCGGGCGACACCTACTACCGCTCCAGCAAAGCCGCGCTCAACGCCGCGATGAAAGGCCTGTCCCTCGCCCTCGGGGAACGCGGCATCGGCGTGCTGCTGTTGCACCCGGGCTGGGTGAAAACGCGCATGGGCGGCTGGGATGCGCCCCTGACCCCGGCTGAAAGCGTCGACGGCATGCGCGCACGGGTCGACACCTTCAGAATGGACATGAGCGGTCGCTTCCTGCGCTACAACGGCACGGAAATTCCCTGGTAAAGGAAGCGTCGTCCCCGGGCCCGCCTGCTCTGGCTGAGCGCACCCTGTCACCGTTCGAACACCAGGCTTTCCGCACGTGCCCCAATATCCGTCAAAGCAGCGTTGACCGCCTCCATGAAGGGGGGCGGGCCGCAGACATAGAACCGTTGATCGAAGTCGCTGATTTTCTCTTCGAGGAAAGCGCGGTCGACGCGCCGGTGCTCATACCCCGGGGTGGCTGCGCCGGTGCAGGTCAGGATGCAGCGATCCCCCAGCAAATGACGCAGCTCCTTTTCGCAGATCACGTCACGCGGGGCCTTGTTGGAGAAAATCAGCGTCTGCCTGTCCAACTCTCCCCTGCGTGCCAGTTCGCGCAGCATGGCCAGAAAAGGCGTGATGCCGGCGCCGCCGGCGATGAACACGCCCGGGCCCTGGTAGCTGATGGTGCCAAAAGGTTCCGACATCAGCAGTTCGGCGCCGGGTTCCAGCTGGTGGAGCGCCCGGGTCACGCCCGTGTGGTCCGCATAGCCCTTGATGGTGAATTCCAGCACCCGGTCGGCGGCCAGTCCGGTGGGCGTGAAAGGCCGGCCCTCCCCGTTCAGGCCCGGCCGATTGATCGCCAGCTCTACCCCCTGGCCGGGCGCCACAGAAAATCCCGCTGGCTTGCTGACGATGAATCGCTTCACGTCGTGGGTGACGAACTGGCTCATAAGCAGGTTGACGGTGTAGTTCATGGTCCTGACCCTCCACTGCAATGGATGTTCTCCATCGTAGACAATCGGGCGGACACGCACGTCAACGCCACCAACAAAAAAGATGCAGCTCACGCAGGGTGCAATATGCGAACGCATTGCACCGAATGAATTCGGCGCAATGCCCGGTGATTGTCGGGGCCTGCGCGGCCCGGCTACTTGTCGATTGCATGCCGGATTCCCGCCGAGTGAATCGCCCCGGCAAGCCCAGGCGGTCGGCTCAGCGAACCGTGATGTTTTTCACCCACACGAGTTCGCAGGCGCCGTTGCCTGAATCGCTGCGGGTCATGGAACTGTTCCAGTGCCAACCGTCCGGTGCCTGCACGCGCACGAGATAACCGCTCAGCGCGACGATCTGGTCCTCGCGCACCTGGCCCAGACGTCTTTTGACGTCGTCACTGGCCGGAATCATGTGCATGTTCGCGCTGTGCTCGTCGATTTCGGCAGGCGGGATCGGCGGCCAGCCCCACCATCGGTAGAAGTAGGAACGATTGCCCTGACTGATATGCAAGTGATCCAGCACCGCGCTGTCCGACATCGGCCCCCAGCCGAGCGCGAGATCGGTCGGCGAAATGTCGGCTTGGCGCCCAGTGTGGTAGTTCTTCGTGGAGAGCACGCGGGCCTGCAGGGCAAACTCCGCGGCAGGCGTGATCCGGTAATCCCCCACCGAAAACGACGCCAGGTCCGAGCGATCGACCTGCACCGGATCCGCCGGAGCTAGGGTGCCCACGGCATGGTCGACTGGGCGCGTGGAAAAATAATTCCACGCGCCTACGGCGACGGCGACAAGGATCAGGGCGGGCAGAATTCGCATCGGGGTGCGTGAGGAAGACAGGGAGTCAGAGCATTGAGCCATGGCTGTTTCACCGGATAGAGCGCATCGTGCAATCGTAAGTTCCAGAAATCGATTACGCCGAAAACCATCCGAAGTTTAGCCCGGAGAAACCCCGGGGTGTTCGACCGGACTGCTGCCTGATTGCTCGCCCAGTTTCTCGCTGAGGGATCGTCGCAAGGCCTCGTTGGCCCTGTCCCTCAGTTTTTCCAGCCGGTCATGAATGATGTTCAGCTTGTTTGCGGTAATTCTGCTGATGTCTTCGACTGCCAGAATATGCTGTCCTGCAAAGACATGGGTGTAGAGCGTCTTGAATGCACGCGACAGTTGCTTGAGCTGGGTCCAATCCTGCGCTTCGAACTTTTCGCAAAAGAATTCGTAACACACCAGCGGCCTGCCATAGCTGAGCCGGCACCCCGAACCGGGCACATACCATCCGGCGTCAACGCTGTAACGATCAACCTGGGGCCCCAGCAGGAATCGCAGAAAATCGCTGTCGATGCTTTCCCGGCACATTACTTCCCTGCAGCAGACGCTCGCGCAGCGTGCGCAGGGCTGGTCGTCCTGCAACGCCGCCAGGCTTTGCAGAATGGACTCCACTTCGATATGAACATCCCTGATCCGATACAGCTGTTCACTGAAGGCTCTGCCGGCTGGAGTCGGCGTCATCGAACTTGCCTGTGTCTTGGTCATGGCACACACCTACCCTTTCAGTACCGGGTCCCTTTGATTTGACTGGAAACCCAATACCAGAATTAAAGAACCCGAAGCCGGCCCCTTTAGCTTTCGATTTGGCTTAGCCTTGCAGGTTTCAAGAACCATGTGTGCCTCGCCCGTGAATGAATCATCGTCTGGGCATCATTGTGCAATTCGTGTATTCACGGTTTACTCTCTGCCACACTCAGAATCATCAACCAGGAGAATGCAAATGAACAGGACGTTTTATATTGCGCCACTTGCGGCGCTTCTGCTCGCCTCATGCATGGTGGTGCCCACGCAGCAGGGGTTGGTTGTGGCGCCCGCATTGCCGATGGTTGTCGAATTGGGCGCGGAGCCCTACTACTACCAGAACGGTTATTACTATTACTACAACAATAATCGCTGGGGTTATGCAAACTCAAGATCGGGTCCGTGGGCGGATCTGCCGAGGGATCGCTACCCCAGAGAGATCAGGTACCGTGATCACCATGACGATCATCATGATGATCATCAGGACGGGGATCACAACCCATACAACCGGTAACGGCGCAGGCCTGCATTTTTTGCCCGGTCAACGGGAGGTGCAGGTCGAACTGAAACGGCTTGTTGAGGCTGAGGATTAAAGATCGTTGGGGGTGTTGGTGTTTGAGCTACCCCATTTATTCTAACGATTCCGAGACCCTGCCCGTCCGCCCAAACCGGTCTGCATCCAGACGCCTGCCGTTCCGCTTGCCTGGATGGCGGTTGGAGACCGCCACCCGGATGGGCCAACCAGCCAACTCAAGCGGCTTCCGTCAGCCACCGGAAACCGTAATCTGTCCCGTGTTGTTTTGCGCCTGGGTGGCGTTGTGTAATTCAAGGCCTGCCCCCGAAGCTGTGATACCGAGTTCCGCCGTCTATATTGGGTATTCCAGGATCGACCCTTCCCAATACCTGACGGAGGAGCCCAGCCATGGCCGAGGCAGAACCAGCGAAAACCGCTCCCACGGCCGCGCGCCCAATAGCCAAGTCAATCCTGCTGATAACCGGGCTGCTCGCAATTGCTATGGCCGGGTGTGCCTTTTACCAGCACGTTCCTCCTGATTGGCCCATCGGCAATTGCAGGAAAATCTGTCCACAACTCGATGACTCGAAAGCGCGCGTGATAGCGTTCATCATCCTGGTGGTGCTCGTCGCAACAGAAATGCTGGTCCACCGACTGGATAAATTGGGTGTAAATGGAGGACCGGCCGCGGGTATCGCAGGTCGTTACCGGCAATTGTCTTCCCTGGCTGCCGCTGAAAAATCTGCTGCGCCGACCCCGCTGGAGAACGTCACACAAACGGCGGAGCAAATGGCTGCGGTGGTGGCACGGGGCATTGTCCTGGCCAATGAAAACGAAAAAAATGCAGCACGCGAGAAGCAGGAACGTGCCCGGTTTCATGAAACAGACAAGAGCGCCGTCCGCGCATTCATGTCGAAGCAGTCTGTTTTTGCGGCCTTGTCCCTGTTCCTGCTCAAGGCCGTCTCCACCAAGCTGCCACCCGGGTTTCCATGCACATTTCAGGAATGTCTTTACGTTTTGTCTGCCGGCGGTTTCCTGGTCACGCTGTTGACCGTGCTGGCGGCCATTCAGACCTATAGCACCTATGTACGCATTCAGTGGGATGACGCATCCGGTATCGAACTGCTCAAGAAAGGCCGCAGATTCGATGAGGTGTCGTTTTATGCGCTGACCATCTCTCTCCTGGTGGCGCTGTGTGCGTACCAGCCTTGGGCGGCGCTTGTCACCCTGCCGTTGTTTGGGACATTGATGTACAAGTACTACTTTTTCAAGCCTTGAATTGGCTCATCGCGACTGACGCCTTATTGATTTTTTATTCCTGTTTCCGTGCCGTCAGGCATCGATCATGCCGACCAGCCAACAACCGGCCGGCAAAAACGCTTCAACACAGCCTGCCCACTATTGTTCGCCTGATTCGAGCCTGGCCCCTTTGGTGTGCTGTGGCTCGTTTCAGCGAGGGGCGCTCACCACGAAACCGAGGTCTGGGCTAACCCCGTTAACTCAGAAAACAGGGACAGGGCCATGACAGTTCCTTTTTAATCCGCTTAAATTGGGTTCTCAAATTTTCCGTCGCGTTGACTGACGCAACGCGGGGTTGTCACGGTCGAGATCGGCCTGCACCTGGGTGCGGCTGTGTTCGTAGACGATCTCCCGCCCCATCGCTGAGCCGACGTAGGCCTGGCCGGTGCGGGTGAGAGTGAGCTCACACTTGACGCTGTGCATGCCTTCGCCAAGCACCACGGTGATGTGATCGGCGCGCTTGTCAAACACCACCACTTCCATGATCTGACCGGTCTGGGTAATGCGGACGGGGATTTTTTCGGTGTGCATGGTTGGGCAGTGCTCCGGTAAGTTGCGTGTAAATGCTGTAAGTCGAGTTTTATCCTATTCCCTAAAATAATGCGAACCTGGCCCCTTTAATCGGTTTCAGAAATCATGCCTTATCTGGTTCAGGTACTCGGGCAGGATGCCGGGGCGGGTTTCACGCTGAGTGGACAGGGTGACTGAGCCCATTCCATTCACCGGCCAAGTCCGGATGATGCGTTAATGCAACTGACCCTGCTCCCCGCTTTAAGTCCGACAGGCTCTGGAACGATCCCATGATCACCGCGCCGGCTCATGGTGAAATCTGTTTTAATATTCCAAAACCCATCCCAACAGCAGTCCAGCATGAGCCCCATCAAAAAACGTGTCGTCGTCATGGGCGCAAGCGCAAAACCCGATCGCTACTCCAACCAGGCGGTCCGCCTGTTGCTGGAAAATGGCCACGAGGTGATACCCGTCCACCCCAAGCTCGATGAGGTGGAAGGGTTGAAGGTCATCCACCAGTTGGGCGAGATCAGCGGCGCGGTGGACACCCTCACCCTCTATGTCGGCCCCGATGCCTCCAGCGCCGCCGCCGAGGCCATCATTCAACTCCACCCCGGGCGCGTCATCTTCAACCCCGGCAGCGAAAACCCCGACCTCGAAATGCGCCTGCGCCAGGCCGGCATCGCCCACGAACAGGCCTGCACCCTGGTGCTGCTGCGCACCGCACAGTTCTAGTGAATGAAGAAAATGGTGTCTGGCCCCGTTTGTTTCGAACCGGAATAAGCTCCCCGACAAGCGGCATCAAGCATTACGGCGTATTGATGCGCACGAATTCAGGGAAATAATCCGCCCGCACGATATAGGTGCCATCGCAGTTGTACGATGCCCGCACGATGCCTTCTGGAAGTGAAATCGCCGCGTTGCGCAGGTAGTAAGCCTCGATGCCGCGCAAGGTATTGAGGCTTTGCACGATGGTGTCGATGCGGTCTGCCGCCAGCGGCTGCCAACTCGTGCGTTCCTCGTCCATCAGCTTCAGCCAGTGTGGCGGCAGGTAATGCCGCAGCGGCCCAGTCTGGACCATGGCGCGCACCCAGGCGACGGTGCGCATTTTTTCTTCATACGGCACCGCGATGAAATGTCGCGTGGCGTAGCCCGGCTTCACCAAGTCCTCGGCGTCGTGCACTTCGTAGGAAAAAGGGTTGAAGATCGACTCGGTGCGCACTTCCGAGCTGTTGAAACCGACATATATCGCGTACACCCCGGTGTTGTGCAGCAGCTCGGCACAGGTTTCCAGCACTTCCCCCGCAATGTGATCGAGCCGTGATTTCTGGCGCGGACGCAGGGGGACGGTTTCACGCAGGCTGGGGTCGCCCTTGATACTGACAAAGGGCGTGTCGCCCGGCAGCCCGAAGGCGCCCACGATGGGCTCGTGCAGTATCCCGACACTGGGCGGGTTCCGTGTATCCGTGCTCAATGCGACCCCGCCTGCCCGTCCGCCACGCCGTGCCTGTCCAGGAAGAACGGACAGGTCGTCGTGCTGTCCGGCCGGTGGATCATCTCCTCGCTGAAACCCGCAACCATGCGGTTCAGCAGGTGCTGGCCGGCATCGTCCTCATAACGCGCACACCCCTCCGCCAGCGCGCAGTGAGAGGTCATGCAGTAAGTGTGAGTCATGGCTTGCCCTTTCGTCAGGATCAAGAACTGGATATGAAGATTCAGCCTGGCCCCTGTGATTCTAACCGCCTATTTCTTTATGAATGCCACCGTGCCCAGGCAGCCCAAGTGTATCTATAAAGAGTGAATCAACACCCATGAAGGACAGGACATGGCCAACCCATTCGTGCATATCGAATTGCAGACCAAGGACCTCGCCAGTGCCAAGGATTTCTATTCCAGGCTGTTCGACTGGAATCTGGAAGACATTCCCGCACCCGGCGACATGCCCTACACCATCATCAATGTAGGCGAGGGCACCGGCGGCGGCATGTTTGCCAACCCGGATCCCAAGGTTCCGTCACACTGGCTGGCTTACGTCGGCGTGGATGACATCGAAGCATCCACCCTCAAGGCACGCGACCTGGGCGCCACCGTGCTGCAGGACGTGATGCAGATAGGCGACTACGGCTGGCTCAGCGTGATCATGGACCCCACCGGGGCGGTGATCGCCATGTGGAAACCCAAAATGGCCACATAGGGCAACATCAAAAGGCTCACCTGAAACCGTGGTCTGAGCCAACCCGCCTAGCTCCGTTTTCTAGGCACCCGGGCTTGCGTGGCCTTGACCGCAGCACCATAGGCCTTATGCACCCAGTCGCGCATAGCCTCCTGCTCCTCGAACACTTCCGGCGGGGCCTCGAAATATTGCATCGTCATGGTCTTGCCGCGTGCCACGTAGGCAAACGGGCCCAGGCCCTTCGCCTCGAACTCGGCGCGCGTGGTGGTGTCCGCCTTGAAATACAGGCGGTCGTCCGCGATGAGGGCAAACATGCAGTCGTCCTGATAAATCCCGTAGCCGCCGAACATCGGGCGTATGCGCAGCCCGTCGACGAACGCCATCTGTTCGGCGACGAATTCCACGAAGTCACTGCGTTTAGCCATGTCCGATCCCCCGCATGAAACGCCTCATGGATGGGTGTCCGACCGCATTGATGTCGCGCATTCGCGCACGAGCGGAACGCATCCGGCTTCTACAGCAGGCGGTCCAGCATGAACACGCCCACCATGGCAAAGGCCAGGGCAATCTTCAGCAGCGCGCCGAACAACAGCCCCAGCGTCGCCCCCACGCCAGCGTGCACCGCAGCCTTCAGCGAGGCCTTGCCGCTGAACTCGCCGATCACCGCGCCGAGGAACGGACCCAGCACCAGGCCATGCAGGCCGAAGAACAGCCCCGCCAGCGTGCCGATCGCCGCGCCCCAGATCGCGCGCGACGAGGCGCCGAACTTTTTCGCGCCCAGCGCCGCCGCCAGAAAATCCACCCCGTAGCTCGCCAGCGCCAGCACCCCCAGCAGCACCAGCGTCACCCAGCCCACATAGGCAAAGTTCTCCGCCCACGCCAGCAGCACCAGTCCGGCGAACACCAGCGGAATGCCCGGAATCGCCGGCAGGATCAGGCCGGCGAAGCCGACCACGATGAACAGCACGGCGAGTGCCCAGAGGAGGATTTGAAGTGAGGGGTCGGTCATGGCGGGGAAAGATTGGGCAACTTGGGATTGGACAAAATCATTGTGCCGAGTCAAGGCACAATCTCTTTTAACATTTCGAGGTCCACACTATCAACAATCCAGCATAAGCCACAATGAAAAACGTGTCGTCGCCATGGGTGCCAGCAGCAAACCCGATCGCTACACCAGTAAGGCGGTCCGCTTGTTGCCGGACCATAGCCACGACGAAGATGGTGTCCTGCCCCATTTCTTGTATGGCACGGGGGTTCAACTGCTTCACTTGATGCAGAATGACATCCCGCCAACCTGTGGAGAAGGCATGATGCAACAAACCCCAACTAAACTTGGGCTTGCAGTATTGCTGGTGTCACTTATCTCGCTTCCCCTACAGGCCAAGGACGGTGAAGCCGCCTGGCGCAATGAACCCACCAGCATCAAGCATGATCGCGCAAGTCTGGAGCAGCAGTGGCGAAGCCGCATCCAAGGGTTCCTCGACAAGGGCGTAATCGCGCTCATCGACCTTGAGTCAACCCTGCCGGAAGCGGATGCCGAGAGATACCTGGAACCCGCCATGCGCAGGATGGACGATCTGGGCATCGCACTCATCGGCTTCGACGGCGAACAGCGCCCGCCCGGCAAGAGCAAAGACGAGCAGGGACACCGCTGGAGCGATTACATCCTACAAATCGCGAATGCCTATCCAGCCTATTTCATCCCCACCACCAACGGCGGCACCAGCAAGAACTGGCGTGAGCAGAAGGATTCCTTCATCAGCCAGTTGGAAGAACAGGCCAAAAGTGGCCAGTACGCGCTTATCGGCGAACTTGAATTCCGACACTATCTGTCGAGCAGCGAATGCAAGGACAACCGCACCGATCGCGAAGTCGACATTCCGCTCACCAGCGCCAACGGGAATCGGCTGTTCAAACTAAGCGAACAAACCGGCCTGCCTTTCGTCATCCACCTGGAACCGGAAGACAAGCCGCTGGCCGAGCTTGAACAAATGCTGGCGCAATACCCCAAGGCAAAAATCATCGTGGCACATTTTGGCCAGCTGCGCTTCCCGGAAAAGCAGCAGCGCTTTAACCCGGAATTCGTGCGCAAGCTCTTCACCACTTATCCCAATATCTATTACGACCTCTCCAACGGGGAACCGGGGCGCCGCTATCCGTGCAACAAGAACGTGCTGGACACCGTAATCTGGGAGGACTCGCTGCTGGGCCAAAGCGACACGCTCAAGCCGGCCTATCGGACAATATTGACTGAATTCAGTGACCGCTTCGTCGCCGGCACCGACTACGGCAGCGGCCGCAAACCGCTGCCGGAGTTTTTGAAGGATCGCGCAGAGAACCTGCGGCGCATCATGAAACAGTTACCAGTCGAAGCGCAGCACAACATCGGTTACCGCAACGCCTGGCGCCTGCTGACCGGCAAGCCCTGGAGCGCGGACGCACCGAACAAACCCTAAACGGTGGCGGCGCAAGATCTTGCAAGGACACTTCTCTCAGTACTTCATTTGCGAATGCTGCTTTGCAAGACACGACCCGTAGGGTTTGGCTTGTTGCAAAGCTCGGGGATCATTGCTTGCTTTGGGTGCCTTTCCACAATTCCATGAAGCGGCCGGCATCGAAGCCCATCATCTTTTCCGCGCCGACCGTGATGAGCGGCACGCCGCTGCCGCCCAACTGCTTGAATTTGACCGAACCGTAGTCCGTTTTTTCCACGTCCCATTCGCGGAAAGGCACCCCGTTCTGCTTGAGGAATGCCTTGGCGCGTTTGCACACCCCGCACCATTCCGTCGTGTAGAGGGTCACCCCGCTGTCCGCCCCGATTGCCCGGCCGACCTGAACCGGGCCGGTGTAGCTTTGCAGCTTGAGCTGCGTGGCCATGGCCACAGGCGGCGGCGTATCGCTGTACTGGATGCGGCCCTGCGCGTCCGTCCATTTGTAGACGCCGGCGGAAGCCGGCAATGCAAGGAGCATGGAAAGCAGGATTAGATATGGCTGCATATTCATTTCTGGAAATTGAATCAATGCGAACCTGGCCCCTTAAGTCCGCATAAAGAAGCTCGTGCCTGCCCCCTTGATAGGGTCCATTTGATACATTCCGCTCGATTTTCCTTAATCCTTCTCGATGAAGAACGCAGGATATTTCCACCATACCCGGACATGCAGCCCAGCCAGGAAGAACAGGATCAGCCCCAGGTAGATAGCGAGGAAATTGTCGAACAGGAAAACCTGTTCCGAAGCGATGAACGGGCCCGATCCGAATGCCACCCTGATGAGGATGAACAAACCCAGCAACACGAGTTGCATTTCTGCAGTGGTCGTCCAGGCCACGTTGAACTGCGCCTTTTTCCGTTCCTTATCCGCCAGATCCGACTCGCCCAACCTTTTGACGATTTCGCGTGCGACGCTGGCGAGATACGCAGCCAGCGACACCACAAACGCCAGGACCGCCACCAGCATCTTGGTGTCAATCGACGCATCGAGAAGCGCCACGCGCCCGTTCACATAGGTCAGCAAAACGGCCCCCACCAGGATCAGAAGAATCATCACGACAAAGCGGATATGGAATTCTTTGCGCGGCGGCGCTGCCTTTCTTGCGCCCGCGCCGGTCGCGCCCTCCCAGTTTTTCAATAGCTCACCGAAAAGGCTTTCTCGCCGGCTCGCTTCCAGATCGTGCACCGCCTGCTTAATTTTCGTCAGGGCGGCCTCTCTTGCCGCATCTGTCGCTGGAGATTCTTCAGCCATTTGCTTCCCTCCTGTCGGTTACCGGGCGGCCTGATTCGAGCCGG
>Ga0326726_10000062_pt1 | contig 97946 bp, 88 predicted proteins | sample MHFenrmetagenome_2_FD_207603 | JGI IMG/M metagenome (GOLD analysis project Ga0326726, IMG submission 207603) | Lab enriched peat soil microbial communities from Michigan Hollow, Ithaca, NY, United States - MHF15MN | ecosystem: Environmental > Terrestrial > Soil > Wetlands > Peat | place: USA... | reverse complement strand
ATGCAGGAGACATTCCGGAAAAAACAGTCTTGCCCGATAATTTAATAAATAAATTACCCTGCAACAGTAGTAAATAAAATAAGAAAATTTATTTAATAGTAAAGTTTTTTGCCCTCTGTCCCCGCGGCGCTGCTGGCATTACGGACATTCCGTCCCTTTTTGCCCCTGCATCCGGGACCCTGGACAACCTTTGCAATTTACAGAACAAACAGCATTCAGGAACACAGCATGCAGATCAATTTCACAAAAATGTCGGGTGCCGGGAACGATTTTATCGTCATCGACAACATGCAGGGGCAGATTAACCTCGGGCAGGAACGGATCAAGTCCATGTGCACACGCAGAACCGGGGTCGGGGCGGACGGACTGATCCTTGTCGAAGCCTCTGAAAACTGCGATTTCAGGATGAACTACCACAATGCAGACGGTTTTCCAGGCTCAATGTGCGGCAACGGTGGAAGATGCGCCGTCTATTTCGCATACCTGATCGGTATCCGGCCCACCGGGAACAGCTTTGTGTTCGAGGCGGGACCCGGTCGATATGAAGCCGAAGTGACTGGTAACGAATCCGTAAGGCTCCACATGCTCCCTCCTGCGGACTTCAAAAAAGAGCTGCAGATCGGCAACTGGTCCTGCCATTATGTCAATACCGGCTCGCCGCATGCAATAGTGTATGCCGAAAACCTTGATCAGCTTGACGTCTATAATGAAGGCAGATCAATACGGCACAGAAAAGACTATTTTCCGGAAGGAACAAACGTTAATTTCCTTGAAGTCACATCACCTGACAGTGTCACCGTCAGAACCTTTGAACGTGGCGTCGAGGACGAAACACTTGCCTGCGGTACCGGTGCTGTGGCTGCTGCACTGATGAGTTACAAACTTGGTCTCGTCATCACATCGCCCGTCAAGGTGAAGGTAAGAAGCGGGGAGATCCTCGAAGTCGGCTTTAATGACGATATGGATGATATATATCTTGAAGGTCCGGCAAGGACTGTCTATCAGGGAACCATTTCTTTATAGGAAAATGCGGGATGCATGCGGCAGAGTTCTATCATGAAGCCGCAGAGGGCACGCTGCAGTGCGACCTCTGCCGACATTACTGCCGCATCAGACCTGACAGAAGCGGCTTGTGCAGGGTCCGGACGAATATCGAAGGACATCTCTATTCGCTGAGTTTCGGCCGTGCGGTTGCCCAGGCTGCCGACCCTGTCGAGAAAAAGCCACTCTACCATTTCATGCCGGGCACCCGCACATGGTCGTTCGGCACTCCCGGCTGCAACTTCACCTGTGCCAACTGCCAGAATTGGGAGATTAGCCAGATCGTCCCGGATGAAGCGACAATCCCGTTTACCTCTCCGGAGAAGGTTGTCGAAAACGCAAGCCGGGCCGGATGCGACTCGATCTCCTGCACCTATACCGAGCCGACCATTTTTGCTGAATATGCGCTAGAGATCATGAAGCTGGCTAAAAAAGCCGGGCTCAGGACCATCTGGGTCAGCAACGGATACATGTCGCCAAATTGCCTGGACGCCGTGGGGCCATGGATCGACGCGACCAACATCGATCTCAAATCAATGGATGATGCGTTTTACCGGAGAATCTGCGGCGCCCGCGTGGAACCGGTGCTCGACAACCTCCGGCAAATCTTCAGAAGCGGCATACACCTGGAAATCACGACATTGATCATTCCTGGTCATTCGGACAGTCCCATCATGCTTGAAAGGCTTGCGGGCTTCATTGCCCGGGACCTAAGCCCTGAAGTACCATGGCACGTCATCCCGTTCTATCCTGAAATATCATGGAAAATGCAGGAAACCCCTGTCACTCAACCCATTGCCCTCGAGTCTGCGAGAACCATTGGTCAAGAAGCAGGATTATCCTATATATATACAGGGACTCTTAATGATGACACCCTCTGTGCAAACTGCGGCCAGATGCTGGTACAGAGGCGCCGATCCTTAGGTCAGACGGCTGCTTTGCGGTCCGATGCCAAAGGCCGATGCCCATCATGCAATGCTCTGTCACCCATAAAAGACTGAACCCGCCGTCTATGACGCCAAAAGTCCGTTATCCCGCTGTCGCAGAAGAGTTCTATCCGGCCGAAGCCGGCGAACTCAATGCTTTGCTTACTGACCTGTTTCAGCAGGAGTGCACACGGCCTCGCATGAAAACACCGCGAGCACTCATAGTGCCTCATGCCGCCTACCGCTACTGCGGCAAAGTATCAGCAGAGGCCTTCAAGTCGATCGAAGGCCGCAGCTTCAGGACGGTCATCCTCCTTGGAAACGCCCACTCCTACCTGTTCAAAGGCATAGCCATCGATTCGCATGACGCATGGAGTTCACCATTCGGGAAAGTTCCTGTAGCCGGCGCAATGGGTAAACGCCTGATCGATCTCGACCCCGAACTGTTCCATGAGCTTGAAATCGCCCACCACTGCGACCATGTCCTCGAAGTCCAGCTTCCGCTTCTTCAGCATGCATTAAAGCCCGGATTTTCGATCCTGCCGATGCTCTTCGGCGAAAACAGGCCTGACGTCTGCCGCAGAGCTGCCGATCATCTGCTATCGATCATGACCGATGACGACCTTGTCGTTGCAAGCACAGACCTGTCGCACTACCCGTCTTACCGGGACGCCCGCACAATCGACCGTACGACCCTCGACCATATGGTGAAGATGGATATCGAAGGACTCGCGCGACATGAAGAAGACGTAAGGACAAGGCAGATAGCAGGAGCGATCTCCGCATTCTGCAGCCCTGATGCCGTCAAGACAGTACTCGAGATAGCCTACAGGAAAGGATGGGCGGCCGAGGAGATTTCGTACCAGAACAGCGGGGATGCCGTCCACGACGACCGATCGGCCGTTGTAGGATATGGGGCGATCGCATTCCATGAACCATGAGCAATACCAGAACCATCGAGGCCATAAACCATGGAGCAATTGAACAGGAACTTGCGAACAGTGGAACAGGCACCTGAACCATTCGTGATCGACGCATGCTCCACCGTCGGCGACTTTCAGGAAAACCCGTTCACGACCGCACGCTGCCAGCTTGATGAGGCCGCAATGGTAATCGGCCTCGACCCATCGGTACTCGAACTGCTACGCTGGCCGATGCGCGAACTGCACGTCACCATTCCTGTACGTATGGATGACGGCTCAACACGAGCCTTCCACGGCTTCAGGGTGCAGTACAATGACGCAAGAGGACCAAACAAGGGCGGAATCCGGTTCCACCCCGACGAAACCATCGACACCGTCAGGGCTCTTGCTGCCTGGATGACCTGGAAAACCGCAGTGATGGACATCCCACTCGGCGGCGCAAAGGGCGGAGTGGTCTGCAGCCCGAAAAGCATGTCCCCAGGCGAGCTTGAACGACTTTCACGAAGCTATATCCGACAGGTCGGCCGGGTTCTCGGCCTCGAAAAGGACGTGCCCGCCCCAGACGTCTACACGACACCGCAGGTCATGGCCTGGATGGCAGACGAATATTCATTCATGCAGGGGCATAACGATTTCGGCGTCATCACCGGCAAGCCACTCGCCCTCGGAGGCTCGCTTGGTCGCGGAGACGCGACGGCAAGAGGTGGAATCTTCTGCATCCGTGAAGCCGCAAGGGAGCTCGGCATAGATCTTCATGGCAAGACAGCAGCCATCAACGGATATGGAAATGCAGGCTCGTTCGCCCACAAACTCGCTTTCGAGATGCTCGACATGAGGGTTATCGCCGTTTCTGACTCGAAAGGTGGCATTCTTAATCCCGATGGACTCGATCATACAGCCCTGATCGAACACAAAAAAAAGAACGGGTCGGTGGTCGGTTTTCCCGGTGCGACCTCTCTGACCAATGGGGAGTTGCTTGAACTTGATGTCACAGCACTCATTCCCGCGGCCCTTGAAAACGAGATCACCTGTCGGAATGCCATGAAAGTCAAGGCCCGCATCGTAGCAGAGCTGGCAAACGGTCCGACAGCACCCGATGCCGACAAAATCCTCCATGAACGCGGCATTTACCTCATTCCGGACCTTCTGTGCAACGCCGGAGGAGTTACGGTCTCCTATTTCGAAATGGTTCAGAACACCTGCGGATGGTATTGGGGCGAAGAGGATGTCCACCGGGAGCTCGAGAAAAAAATGGTTACTGCATTCCGGGTCGTTCACGACGAAGCCGGTCGGCTTGGAGTGAACAACCGCGTCGCGGCGATGATCGTAGCCATACGACGTGTCGAGGAAGCCATGAAGCTCCGCGGCTGGGTGTAAACAGCGTGAGGAGAAAGGCTTGACTGGACCTTTCACCAATGCGGCTGACGTCAATAATTGCTCCCAAACGAAGCCACCAGGTGAGGTGCCAGCAGCATGAACACCAGGCAAAACCCCATCAGGCAGCCCCGGGACAGCTCATAATCTGAAATAACGCGATCAGGAGCAGAACCGGACAGAATTCCCGGGCCGGATTCGAAAAACATCGTGAAGGGAACCCAGAACGCTCCAATCCTCAGGTGCTGTCGAAAAGAATAGGTGCCTATCCAGCCGATGGTGAACCAGGTGAACGCCAAAATGATGACGCAGCCGATCACGACCCTGGCCTGATGTGCCAGCATTCACATGCCACCGGAACGAAACAACGCCTGCGAAGCGATCCCCTGACCGATTCGGCAACCATTATGAACAGCCACGTTGCAAGCGCCCTTTTCAGGTTCAAGCCTACGACCCCCTGGTGATACACAACAGATTCATGCAACACATCCTTCAGACTGACTGCGTAAAAGCCAGGAAATCAAATCCTCTATGGTCAGCACCGGAAATCCATGCTGAATCGAGAACTCGACTGCATCCTCGATTGTCGCCATAGACCCGTCAGGGTTGGTCAGTTCGCAGAGAACTCCACAGGGTTTCAGTCCAGCCAGCCCCATCAGGTCTACGGTTGCCTCGGTATGGCCCGGACGTTCAAGAACACCTCCCGGACGGGCCCTCAGGGGAAAAATATGGCCCGGACGATGCAGGTCGGTCGGCCGGGCATCGTCGGCTACCGCTGTCCGGACTGTCCTGACCCGGTCAGTTGCAGACACGCCGGTCGTAACCCCATCGGCAGCCTCGATCGAAACCGTAAAGGCAGTCTGAAAGCCGCTTGTGTTGTTGTCAACCATCATCGGCAGATCGAGGACGCGGGCCCTCTCAGCCGTGATGCAGAGGCAGACAATACCGCTGCACTCACGGATAAGCAAAGCCATCTGCTCGATCGTTACCGATTCTGCCGGAAAAATCAGATCGACCTCGTTTTCGCGATCGAACGCATCGGCTACAAGGACACCTCGTCCCTCGCGTAGGGCATTGAGGCCGTTTTCTACCCGCTCGAACGGGTCACTGGTGATGTTCTGGAGTATCTGATTCATGAACGCTGTTTATTAGCATTGCAAAAAAAGCATGAATCAGGGCGCTGAAGCGCAATGACGCTTCGCCGTCTCTTTCATCCGGACTGTAACCGTCGGCTTTGGCATTTCACCAAATCTGCTGACCCTCCACACTGAGCGAAGGCGCTCGCGGGCTCACCGGTTCAGGTCCGGAATACCGCCGGTGGGGATTTTCGCCCCGCCCTGAGAACACTCTCCCGGAACCATCCGGGAGCAGCGGAAAATAAAAACGGAATCGTTGAGTTCAAAACAGGAGATTAAATATGGAGCGGCATTAATAAACAGGCAGGACAATCGCGCTATTTCCGGAAAATATTGGTGAACTATTTATGTCGGTTATGACTTAATTTGTTTACAGTTCAACGACATAACCTTTGACGTTGCGTTCTTCGACTATCACTCGGATGTTTCCATTAACCTTACCTTAAGAAGGGAGATTTACTTATGCAGAAATGGGTCTGTGTACCTTGCGGCTATATCTACGATCCCGAAGTGGGCGATATTGAGAACGGCATAGAACCGGGAACCGCTTTCGAAGACCTGCCCGACGACTGGATCTGCCCCGTCTGCGGTGTAGATAAAACGTTTTTCGAACCGGCCTGAACCGGGTTTTGATGTCAGCGGCATATCAAGAACACTTAAGTTGAGACTGAGTCAAGCCTCATCCATACCCGGCGACCTATCAGTTGCCGGGTTCGCTTTTAATTCCCGGGCCCCCCTGTCGGGAAGCCTTCTCCCGGCTGCTCCCGCCTGCCGCTGCCGCGCCTGTACTGTCAGGCCTTGAAGCGGCGTCGATCATATATTCCGGTATGCCGACGACGACCGAATCGGCCGGAGTACCGCCCTGGCTATCTGGAGGCGACATAACCTCCTGAAAATCGGGAACAACCACGCCCCTTTTCACCATAATGGCATAAATACGTTTTGAACGTGCGGTCACGAAGCGGGATGAGCCGGTCGGCTGATATTTGATGGGATTCGGAAGCACGGCGGCAAGCTTCGACGCCTGGCTGGCCGACAGCCCTGCTGCGCTGGTGCCGAAATAGTGATGCGCTGCCTCCTCGATGCCGAAAATGCCATCGCCCCATTCAGCAATGTTGACGTAGAGCTCGAGGATGCGCCGCTTGGACAGCGTATGCTCGATCCTCCATGTGAGTATCGCCTCCTTTAGCTTCCTGACCGGATTCTTCGAAGGCGACAGGAAAAGGTTCTTGGCAAGCTGCTGGCTGATAGTGCTTGCACCGAACTTGAATTTCCCCTCTTTCATATTTTTTTCCACCGCGCTCTCGATGGCCTCGTAATCGAACCCGTCATGCTTCCAGAACTTGTCGTCCTCTGAAATAAGAATCGCCTTGATCAGAGCCGGTGACACCTTTTTCAGCGGCACCCATCGCTGGTGGATGGTTTTGTCGAGGCCATCCTGCCGCCATTGCTCTTGCCGGTACTCCATGAATGCGGTTTTGCCGGGATTGTTTTTGACCAGCCTGGAGACATCTGGATAAACAGCATATCTGGCCACATCGACAACCAGAAACAGCACGAGAAGCAGAATTGCTTTCCTGAGAAAATTCATAGGGGGTAATGTCCGGTTCCTGTTGGTTACACTGTCCAGAAAGTATAATTATTTACGGCTCTCAAAGAAAAAAATAATGCCTTCCACAACTTCGGGCATACCGGAACTGAACGTTATTGCCACATGTAATGGGTCGGAACGTTGAAGGAGAACAGGGAACGGAATCGGAAGGATGCATCAGGCATCGCCACAAAACCTGCATGACGCAAAAAAAAACAGCAGGGCCAAGCCTGCTGTTTTTTCCGTAAGGACGGCCTCATGAGTGGTGAGGAGTACCCTTGGGCAGACTCGAACTGCCGACCAACAGTTTAGGAAACTGCTGCTCTATCCTCTGAGCTACAAGGGTATCGATGCGCAATGTATGAACTTTACAAAAAAAAACCAAGTCCACTTTTCGACCACCATCCTGCGAAAACGTCGATGCGCAGAAACCGGTCTTCTTAAAAGCAGGGGTTTACCCTCCGGAAATTCAAACTCCTTAATGCTCTTCCAGTTGCCCCGGGGTTCAACCTTCCTTAGTCAGGAGGGTTTTAACCCGGGGAAAGATAATGAGCAAATCGATTGCCTTCCAACTCAGCAATCGATTCGTGACAAACATTGATAGAGTTGCCGGCTACTTCCTGCCGAACATCCTGTCCAGCTCATCCAACGACAACCTGATGATAACCGGGCGGCCATGCGGGCAGACATAGGGCATCCGTGTTGCGAACAACCTGTCGATCAGCATCCTCATCTCGTCGACGCTGAGTTTCTGTCCGGTCATTATGGCATTCCGGCAGGAGTAGGACTTGGCAAGGTTATCGCGCTTTTCGAGCTTCAGCTTCGAAGTATTTTCCTGGTACTCTGAGATCATATCCTGCAAAATCGTCGACTCGGTGCCGTCGCGCACATCTGGAGGCACGCCCTCGATCATGACGCTCATGCCGCCGAACGGCCTGATGTTGAAGCCAAGCCGGTAGATCTCTTCGCTGATCTCTTCATAGATCTCGTACTGCCAGGCCTTCAGGTCGATTTTCTGGGGGAACAGGAGCTGCTGGGAATTCGGCACCTCCTCATTCATCACATCTATGGCGCGTTCATACAGGACCCGCTCATGGGCGACATGCTGGTCGATGATCATCAGGCCAGTCTTGATCTGGCAGACAATGTACTTGTTGTGCAGCTGCCAGATTTTCGGATCCTTGTCCGCCGTGACCCGGACCGCATCGTCGTCAATCACCGACTGGTCGGCAGAGGGGGTCAGGCCGGCCTCGTTAACTGTATAACGCTCCCCGCCTGAAGTTTCAGTGGAGACCTTTCCCTGGAAAAGCTCAACGGGCGGCAGCGGATCGCTGGATCCGGAATAGTTGAATGCCCCCTGACGATAGTTCCTGTAAAGATCATCGGTCGTTGAAGCCTTCCCTGAATAAGAGGGGTAGCTGAGCCGCCTGTCAGCTCCGCCGGCAAAACCCGTTTCCGGAGAAAAGAATTGCGCTGTTGGCGATGAAGCGGCTTCAGGTGAAAAATCATGCAGCTGGATTGCCCGCTTGATGACCGGATAGACCATGTTCCTGACGCTGCGTTCATCCTCGAACCGTACTTCCAGTTTCGCCGGATGAACGTTCACATCGACCTTTGAAGGATCAATGCCGAGAAACAGCAGGGCGAAAGCGGACTGGCGCTCTTCGAGAAGTTCACCGTAAGCCTGCTGGACAGCCTGCACAAGCATCCTGTTCTGGACAATGCGCCGGTTGATGTAGAAATACTGGTCATGCTTCTGCCGGAGCATCATGCCTGGTTTGCCGAGGTAACCTCCGATCGAGAGGTAGTCATTTTCCTCAGTGACCTCGATGAGGCTGTCGCCGAACCCTTCTCCGTAGAAAAGATTCAGCCGTTCACGCACGTCGGGAGTCCGGAAATGAAAGAGCTCATCATCGTCGTTGATCATGCGCCACTCGATCTCCGGATAGGCCAGAACAAGGGACTTTACAGTCTCATGGATATGCTTGAACTCGGTGGCATTGGACTTGAGGAACTTGCGACGGGCAGGAACGTTGAAAAAAAGGTTTCTTACAGAAATCATCGAGCCGGTCTCGCACTGGACCGGTTCGGTGCCTTCGATCACTCCCCCGTCGCTCTTTAGGAGGGTTCCAAGCTGATCTGTCTCCCTGCGGGTTTTCAGTTCGAAATGTGAGACCGATGAAATGCTGGCCAGCGCCTCTCCCCTGAACCCGAGCGTCATAAGGGCATCGAGGTCGTCCACGCCGGTTATTTTACTGGTGGCGAACCGCTCAACGCTGAGCAGGGCATCGTCACTGCCCATCCCGCAACCGTTGTCAATGATCTGGATAAGCTGCTTGCCCGCATCCCTGACAACGACGGTGATGCGGGAAGCACCGGAATCGATGGAGTTTTCGAGCAGTTCCTTGACAACGGAAGCTGGTCTCTGCACAACCTCGCCGGCAGAGATTTTGTTGGCAACGATATCAGGGAGTTTTGTAATTGAGGCCATAAAACATAAGCACGATTTTCTTTCAGTAACCATCTCACATGGGCTTTTCAGGGCCTCATGCCGCAAACCGATCACAAATTCGCAAGAATAGCCGATTTTCAGGTGACCTCACGTAAGCGGTCAGCCGAAAAAAAATATAAGCATTTCAAGGCCTCTTTACAGTGGGTTTCCTAAAATCAGGATCCATTCCGGATCGATCGAAGAGGAGGAAAAACATTAATATCCAGCAGCTTTCAGTCTCTGAAAACCACTGCATCCATCCTGGGAACCATTATCACAAGCCTTTTTGTACCAAGCTTTTGCCATGGAAATGTCCTGCCAGACGCCCTGTCCATTCTCGTACATCTCTCCGATGTTGAACTGTGCCATCTCATGCCCCTGACCGGCGGCAAGCATAAACCATTTCATGGCTTCCTCATAGTCCCTGCTGACCCAGATGCCCTCATGATACATCCACCCGATATTGTTTTGAGCGTCAGCATTACCCTGCGAAGCTGATAACCGGAACCATTTCATCGCTTCTGCATGATCCTTCCCGACACCCTGGCCGTCAGAATACATGATCCCGAGATTAACCTGAGCCTCCTGATCGCCCTTGGTCGCAGCCTGCCGGAACCACTTGAGTGCTTCGCCGACATTCTGTGGGACCCCCTGACCATCCATATAGATGATTCCGAGATTGTTTTGCGCACCTGCGTGCCCCTGTGCAGCCGCCAGCTTATACCATTTCATGGCTTCGGCATAATCCCGGGTGACTCCCTTACCTGATGAGTAAATCAACCCAAGATTGTTCTGCGCGCCTGCATTTCCGTGAGCAGCAGCCGTCCGCCATGCCGATATCTGTTCTGGTGGAGGTGCGACACAATATGCATTTACGGAATAAAACAGCATGATCGCCAAAAACATAAAGCGGCTTGAACGATTCATGAGGGTATGAGACTATCGGTTTAAATCAAAACAGGTGGACAGCGCTATCGCTGTGTTCAAGCGGGAAGGCTCATGCCGTCAGAAAAATCATTCGGTATATCGGAGTAACAGTAGTCTGGATATCAACAGAAGCAGCTCCTCAGCCGAACAAGCAAACCTCTCAAAGCCGCCTCGCTGAACCTGGCCTTGTTCTGGCGCCGGTCTCCGTTCATGGAGAGAGAAGTTGCTTCCACCAGGAGAGTACCATCCCCTGACCTCGAAGCGACAGCCACGCACACCATGCCGACCGGCTTTTCGGCAGAGCCACCGCCCGGTCCGGCAATGCCTGTGGTTGCTACAGCGATGTCAGCGCTGCTTTTCAGGAGGCATCCCCGAGCCATCCCTGCAGCAACGGCTTCACTGACCGCACCGTGCAGACGTATCGTTTCGGCATCGACACCGAGCAGTTCGACCTTGGCCTCGTTACTGTAGGTCACCAGTCCCTGGAGAAAACATCCCGACGAGCCAGGCACATCGGTCAGGCGACTTGAAACCAGGCCGCCGGTGCAGGATTCGGCGACAGCGACTTTCAGCCCCTTTTCGAGAAGCATCTGCACAACGATTTCTTCGAGTGTGGCTTCAGAGGTCGCATAAACGAAGGAACATGCCTTCGATATGATGGCATCGACAACGCTGCGGTTCTCTTTGTCGACCTCCTGCCGCTCCTTTCCCGAAGTGCTCACCATGAGGCTGACTCCGGCTGCGTGAGGCAGGTAGGATAGCGTCGTATGCTCCGGCATGCTGTCCTCCACATCGACAATCATTGCTGCAAGCTGCGATTCGCCGATGCCCATGGTCATGATCGGCGTATGCCGGATGAAGGCTCCGGATATCGGGGCGAAAAACGGGATGACTGTCAGCTTTATCATGGCTTCCATCTCCGTCGGAACGCCGGGCATGAGTACAAGGTGATGGTTGCTGAACCGCTCGCCGCAATCGATGATCATGCCGGGGGCAGTGCCCTTCGTGTTGGGTATCGTCACCGAGCCTTCGATCACCATGGCCTGGTCACGCATGGAGTCGGTCACCTCTCGTCCGCGCCGCCGGAATATATCGGCGATCCGTTCGTACGAGCCTGGATCGAAACTGAGGCCCCTGCCGAGAAGCTCCTGGACAACCTTGCGCGTCCTGTCGTCCCTGGTCGGCCCGAGCCCGCCGGTCACCAGCACAAGCTCCACTTCCCCAAGCGAGGTTGTGACGGTGTCGATGATCGCCTGAGGATCATCGGAACAGGTGATGATCCTGTTAACAGGGATACCGATCCTTCCAAGTTCAATCGCAATGAACGGCGCGTTGGTGTTGACCCGATGCCCCTTGAGCAGTTCGTCGCCTATGGAGATAATGTCAGCTTTCATGATCGCAGCGGATTATACCAGGTACCCGGCGATCCTGAGTATGTCGGCAAAAACGCCGCCTGCAGTCACTTCGCCGCCAGCGCCGGGCCCCTTGACCACGAGCGGTGTCTTCAGGTACCTGTCGGTAGTGAAAACCACGAGGTTCTCGGTTCCGTTAAGGCCGGCCACGGGGCTCTGCAGCGGAACCCGCTTGAGGCCCACTTTTGCCTTTCCGTCCTTCAGCTCGCCGGTGAAGGCAATGGTCATACCCTCTCTGGCTGCACTCTCCATCTCTTCAACATACCAGTCGTCAATGCCTGAAAGGCGGTCGAGAAACTCGGCCGGGCTCATCTCGCCACGGCACGATTCGGGCACCAGGCTTTCGCACTCGACATCGGCATATTCGAGGTGGTAGCCGAGCTCGCGGCCCAGAATGAGCATTTTGCGGGCAAAATCGGCTCCGGAAAGATCGTCACGAGGGTCAGGTTCGGTGTAACCGGCCTCCTTGGCCTTTCTGACGATCTCACTGAACCTTCCACCCTTGCGCAGTTCATTGAAGATGAAGCTCAGCGTGCCCGACAGCACCCCTTCGATGCAGATGATCTTGTCGCCGCTGTTCTTCAGGTCGTTGAGCGTGTTGATAATCGGAAGTCCAGCCCCGACGTTGGTTTCATAAAGGAACCTCGCATTGCTCGAACGCTGCGCATCAATGATGCAGCGGTAAAGCTCCCAGGGGCCGGCCATACCAAGCTTGTTGGCGGTAGCGACAGAAATGTTCGATTTCAGAAGAGCGGGATAGGCTTCGGCAACTTTTGTGCTCGCTGTGCAGTCCACCACGATGGTGTTGTGCAGGTTAAGTTCCTGGATAAGGCGGACGTACTCACCGATGCTGTCATGACCCTCGCGCGGCTTCATGGCTTCGTGCCAATGGGCGAGGTCGATGCCATCTCTGTCGATCGCCATCGACCGGGTGTTGGCCAGGCCGCAAACCACGACGTCGAGATCCTTCTCCTCCTGCAACGTCAGTCGGTGCGCCCGGATCTGGCTGATAAGACTCTTGGCGATGGTACCTGTGCCGGTGATAAAAACATGTACCTTGCGCCTGGAAAGAAAAAACGACTCGTGAATGCAGTTGAGTGCCTTGTCTTCGTCGCTGCTGTCGATGACAAGCGAAATGTTCATCTCATTGGCCCCCTGGGCAACGGCAATTACGTTGATGCCGTTCTTGCCGAGCGTTTCGAACAACTGCGCCGAAACTCCAGGATGTCCGGACATCTTGTTACCGACCACGGCTACCATTGCAAGGTTGCGGCGCACGTGGATCGGCTCGATCCGGCGGGCCTCAATTTCCCGGAAAAACTCCTCTTCAAGCACCTTTTTGGCCATAGATGCCTGTCCCGGGAGGATGGCAAGGCTGATCGACTGTTCGGAAGAGGCCTGCGAAATAAAGATAATATTGATGCTGTGCGTGGCAAGGCAACTGAACAGCCGGGACGCGGTACCAGGTACCCCGGCCATACCGCTGCCTGAAAGATTGAGCAGCACCACATGGTTGATCGAAGTGAGGCCTGTAACAGGACGTGGAAGTTCAGTCCGCACTGCTGGTTCATGCTCGATACGCGTGCCCGGCGCACCGGGATTGAAAGTGTTTTTGATCAGTACCGGAATGCCGGCTTTCATCGCCGGCTGGACAGCCAGCGGATGCAGCACCTTGGCCCCTGCATGGGAAAGTTCCTTGGCTTCTGCATAGCTGATGTAGGGAATGACCCTCGCATCACGAACCCGTTTCGGGTCTGCGCTGTAGAAGCCGTCCACATCGGTCCAGATCCATACCTCTGAAGAATGGAGCACTGCACCGAGAATCGTAGCTGTGTAGTCCGAACCTCCCCTGCCCAGGTTGGTGACCGTACCATCCGCAGCCGAGGCGATGAAGCCCGTGACGACGGGAACGGCATCGAAAGAGTGGAGTCGCTCCCTGATCAATTTCCCTGTTGCATGGGTATCGACCTTGGCATAACAGTAGTTGTCGTCGGTCACAATCAGGCCGCGGGCATCTACGCAGTCCGATGGGGTGCCGGAGTGCTGCAGGTGATGGCTGACGATCCAGGATGAGAGACGTTCCCCGTAGCTCAGAACCAGCGCGAGGCTCTTGTCCGAAAGCTCCCTGAGCAGAAAGACGCCATGAACAACATCGTGCAGCTCCATCATCATACCGGCAAGCCAGGCTTCCGCCTCTGCAGAATCGGCGTGGAACAGGTCATGGACAATCGAATCGTGCAGCGAAGTGATCTCGCTGAGTTTATCGAGATAGGTGATATCGCCCTTGCCGGCCAACGAGGCAGCATCAGCGAGCATATCGGTCACCTTCCAGACCGCCGACACTACGACAATCAGGGGGGATTGGGACAAACCGTCCCTGATGATACCTGCTACGTTTCTGATCCTGGCGGCCGACCCGATAGACGAGCCTCCGAACTTGTATACTCTCATGCTCAACATGGCTGCGTTACTGTTGTTGCGAACTCCCCTAATTTCTCACGGTTAAGCGAATTATACAAGCCGTAGATGCCGTATTTCGTTATTTAACCGACCTGTAAAAACAGAAAGCGCCCTGATTGAGGGCGCTTTCTGATAAATGGCTGTCTTTTGTGACCTTCATCACTGCTTCAGTGCATCTGCGCCGGCGACGATTTCGCTGAGCTCCTTCGTGATGGCAGCCTGACGGGCCCTGTTGTAGCTGATGTTCAACGCCCTGATAAGCTCCTTGGCATTTTCAGTCGCAGAATCCATGGCCGCCATTCGTGCAGCCTGTTCGGCGGCGTTGGATTCAAGCATGACCCGCCAAAGCTGGGTGTTGATATGCTTGGGCACCAGCACGTCGATGATGGCAGCAGGAGATGGCTCGTACAGATACTCGCTTCCTGAATCAGCGGTACCCTGCTCTGGAGTGATCGGCAGAAGCTGCTCGGTCTTCAGATTGGGGGCAAGCACAGACTTGAACTCGTTGTATACCAGTACAACCCGGTCCACTTCACCGCTCAGGTACATCTTCGAAGCGGTTTCTGCAATCTCTTTGGCCTTGCTGTAATCAAGGTTCTGAAAAATGCCAGGATAGACCGCAGTCATATTGTATCCCCGCTTGCGGAAGAAATCGCTGCCTCTCGTTCCGGCACAGATCATGGTGACCCCGCCTTTGGCGTAAAGATCTGCGTAATCCTCATGAATGACCTTCTGGGCCATCTTGATGATATTGGTGTTGAAACCACCGCACAGGCCTCTGTCGGAAGTAATGAGAATGACCAGCACCTTTTTCACCTCTTCACGGGGCGAAAGCAGCGGATTGAGCGAAGTATCAACTTTCGTTGACAGGGAAGAGAGCATATCCTTCATCTTCCTGGCATACGGACGAGCCTGGATAGCCCTGTCCTGCGCCCTTCTCAGCTTCGCTGCCGCAACCATCTTCATGGCCTTGGTCACCTGCTGCGTGGATTTGATACCCTTCAGGCGTATGCGTATGTCCTTTAAAGTAGGCATGTATTCCGATACATTGTTGGTATTGCCGAAAAAACTTGCAGACGCCCCCGATCATCCGGGGGCGCCCACGTCACTCTTGACCTTACGCCTTCACCCTTTCCTTGAATGCGGTGATATATTTTTCAGCCACATCCTTCAGCTTTGCTGCCGCATCGGCATCAAGCGCACCGGTTCCGGCAATCGATGACAGAATCTCGGGATGCTTCTGCTCGAGCATGGCAAGGAAGTCCTCTTCAAAACGGCGGATGAGCTTGAGGTCAACCGAGTCGAGCATGCCCAGGGTGCCGACGAAAATGATGGCAACCTGCTTTTCGACCGGCATCGGGATGTACTGACCCTGCTTGAGGATCTCAACCAGTCGGGCACCCCTGTCGAGCTGGGCCTTGGTGGTCTTGTCGAGGTCCGATCCAAACTTGGAGAAGGCTTCGAGTTCACGGAACTGTGCAAGATCGAGGCGGAGTGTACCGGCAACCTTCTTCATGGCCTTGATCTGTGCGGCGCCACCGACGCGCGATACCGAGATACCGACGTTGATTGCAGGCCTCTGGCCCGAGTTGAACAGGTTCGACTCAAGGAAGATCTGACCGTCGGTGATCGAGATCACGTTGGTCGGAATGTATGCAGACACATCGCCGGCCTGTGTTTCGATGACCGGAAGGGCCGTAAGGCTTCCTCCTCCCTTCACGATCGCTTTCAGCGGCTCGGGAAGGTCATTCATTTTCTTGGCAACTTCGATATCGTCGGTGATCTTTGCAGCCCTTTCAAGCAGGCGTGAGTGCAGATAGAACACATCGCCGGGGTATGCTTCGCGTCCCGGGGGACGACGGAGGAGCAGGGAAAGCTGGCGGTATGCGACAGCCTGTTTGGAGAGATCGTCATAAACGACCAGCGCATGGCGGCCGGTGTCACGGAAGAACTCACCGATGGTCGCACCTGCGAACGGAGCGATGAACTGCAGCGGAGCAGGATCTGAAGCCGTGGCCGAAATAACCGTGGTGTACTCCATGGCGCCGTATTTCTCCAGGGTGTTGACAACCTGGGCGACGGTCGAGCCTTTCAGGCCGATCGCCACATAAATGCAGAATACACCTTTGCCTTTCTGGTTGATGATGGTGTCGAGCGCAACGGCGGTTTTGCCTGTCTGGCGGTCGCCGATGATGAGCTCGCGCTGGCCGCGGCCGATCGGGATCATGGCGTCGATAGCCTTGAGACCTGTCTGGAGCGGTTCGTGCACTGATTTACGGAAGATGACGCCCGGTGCCCTGCGTTCGAGAGGGAGGCGGATATCTGTGCTGATCGGGCCTTTGCCGTCGAGTGGCTCGCCGAGGGGATTGATAACCCTGCCGAGCATTGCTTCACCGACCGGGATCGATGCGAGAATGTTGGTCCTTTTAACCGTATCGCCTTCCTTGACAGCGTTGGACTCGCCGAAAAGCACAGCACCGACGTTGTCTTCTTCAAGGTTCAAAGCCATTCCCATGACCTTGTGGGGAAATTCGAGGAGCTCACCGGCGGCGACTTGCGACAACCCATATACACGGGCGATACCGTCACCGACCTGCAGGACTGTACCTACATCGTATACATCCGCTTCCGACTCGAAACCCGCGAGCTGCTTGCGGAGTATGGATGACACCTCATCGGGTCTGACTGTTGTTGACATATGGAATTCGATAGGTTATTGTTAAGAAAAGAAAAAGATTCTCCGTACCTTCTGTTGAAATCGGCTACGGCCCGTCACCATCCAAAATTAGAAGCCAAATTTAATGAAAAGCTTTTAGTTATTCAAATGCCTAAGGACAATTTGGATAATCACCTTTTCAGGAAAATCCCTTTACCATACCGATTCAGGAATCTTGCCCCAGACCATGCTATGAAAACCGTCACTGGATTTGCGTCGGCAACTGTCGGAAACGTTGCCTGCGGTTTTGACGTACTCGGTTTTGCCATTACCGAACCCGGTGATGAGGTAATCCTGACGCTTCACGACGACCGCCAGAGCGAGTGCCCGGTTTCGATCCTGGCCATCGAAGGCGACGGCGGAGCATTGCCTCTCGACCCGAAGAAAAACACCGCCAGTTTTGTCGTGCTCAAATTTCTCGAATATATCCGTACCGTCAAAGGAATAAGTTTCGACGGCCATATCGACCTTACTCTCAAAAAGAACCTGCCGCTCTCCAGTGGCATGGGCAGCAGTGCTGCAAGCGCCGCTGCGGCGCTCGTCGCGGCCAACGAACTGCTCGGTTCACCCTGTTCTAAGATGGAGCTGGTCCATTTCGCCATCGAGGGCGAGCGAGTCGCCTGCGGATCTGCCCATGCCGACAACGCCGCTCCTGCGATGCTCGGCAATTTCATCCTGATCCGCAGCTACCACCCGCTGGACCTCATCACCATAAAGCCTCCGGAAAACCTTTTCGCAACCCTCGTCCATCCGCACACGGAGCTCAAAACTTCGTTTGCACGGTCGGTCCTCCCCAAAACGATCCCGCTTTCGACCGCGACCCAGCAGTGGGGCAACGTCGGCGCACTCGTTTCAGGTCTTCTGATGCAGGATTACGACCTTATCGGCCGTTCGCTTGTAGACGTCATCGCTGAACCAAAAAGAGCCCCGCTCATTCCGGGATTCTACGAAGTCAAGCAGGCGGCACTCGATTCAGGGGCACTCGGCTGCAGCATTGCCGGATCCGGCCCATCCATATTCGCATTCTCGTCGTCCCGCCAGACAGCGCAGCTTGTCGGCAACGCCATGCAGGAGGCATTCCTCAATTCGAAAGCAAAACTTAAGTCGGACATGTGGGTATCGCCGATATGCAGCCAGGGGGCGCGAGTACTCAGCAAAACTCCATGAAACGCATTACGATATGATCTTCTTCAGCACGACGAAAACATCCGCACCCGTTTCAATGAAAAAGGCCACACTCGAAGGGCTCGCCCCTGACGGTGGCCTGTACGTACCATCCGAGGTCCCGCACTTTTCCGATGAGGAGCTCGGGCTTCTCGAAAGCGGCTCCTTCAACAACGTGGCATTCGCCATCGCAAAAAAATTCACAGGCGACGAAATACCGCTCGACAGGCTCTCCAGGCTGATCGACGAGTGCTTCACCTTTGACACTCCCCTCCGGGAGCTCGATGGGGAGACCTTCGTCGAAGAACTGTTCCACGGCCCGACTCTTGCGTTCAAGGATTACGGCGCCCGATTCCTGGCCAGAATGACAGGCTTCTTTGCCTCTGAAGACCAGAAAATGATCACAGTGCTCGTTGCCACCTCCGGGGACACCGGAAGCGCAGTCGCTTACGGATTCCAAGGCATCCCGAACACCAGGGTGGTACTGCTCTACCCGTCTGGCAAGGTCAGCCGCCTCCAGGAGCAGCAGCTCACCACTGCGGGCGACAATGTCTTTGCCCTCGAAGTCAGAGGCGATTTTGACGACTGCCAGCGCCTTGTCAAGGAGGCGTTCGTCGATCAAAGCCTGAAACAGAAACTCACACTGACCTCGGCCAACTCAATCAACATATCGCGTCTTATCCCCCAGTCATTCTACTACGGCTGGGCATCCCTGCAACTCAGGAAGCGCTTCCGCAGCAAACTTCCTGTATTCTCCGTGCCGAGCGGCAACTACGGCAACCTGACCGCAGGCGTTATGGCCAGGATGATGGGCTTTCCGATCGGTCATTTCATAGCTGCCTCCAATGCCAACGACAGCGTGACACGATACCTCGAAGAAGGACGCTTCGAGCCCAGGCCGACCGTCAGGACAATGACGACGGCCATGGATGTGGGCAACCCGAGCAACTTCGCCAGGCTTCTCCACTTCTACGACAGGAATTTCCGCAAAATGGGGACAGAAATCAGCGGCATCGCGGTCTCGGACTCCGAGACTGTCGAGGCGATCCATTCGGTTTACGACACCTTCGGATACATAATGGATCCCCATACCGCCGTCGGTTACCGGGCGCTCACAAAGTACCGTCAGGAGCACCAGGGAGCCGGATACCCCGGAGTAGTACTCTCAACAGCCCACCCGGTCAAATTCGACGAGGCAATCATGACGGCAACAGGCAAGGAAGTGCTGATCCCGGAAGAGATGACGGAAATCATGGAGAAACCGAAAAACGCCACATTGATTGGAAACGGCTACGAGGATCTTTCGCGGTTCCTTTCGAACCTCGACCATTAAATACCTTACCGGCAGTTCACCCCATGACCCTTCAAACGCTCCTTTTTTTCCTGGTGCTTATACCGGTGATGTTCGTGGGCATGCTGGTGTCGACCATCCTGAACCTGTTCAACCCGACCGGTGACTTCTTCCATGCAATAGCTGCCTGGTGGGGACGGTTCGCGGCATGGCTTCTCGGCATCTCGATCGAGGTGGAGGGTGAAGGGAACTACCAGCCGGACAAAACCTATCTCGTAGTCAGCAACCATGCCGGAATGGCCGATATCCCGCTGATCCTGGGATCGATTCACCTCAACCTTCGTTTCATGGCCAAGGAGGAGCTGGGCCGGATTCCTGTATTCGGCTGGGCGATTAAAACCGGCGGATATGTTCTTGTCAAGAGAGGACAGAAAAAAGAGGCGATGCAGAGCCTGCTCGATGCGGCCAATACCCTCAAAAACGGACGATCAATCCACATCTTCCCTGAAGGCACCAGATCGGAAACGGGAGCGATGCTGCCGTTCAAACGGGGAGCATTCATCGTCGCCATCAAGGCTGGAGTTCCGGTGTTGCCGGTCACCATTTCCGGAAGCCACCTCATCACCCCCAAAAAGAGCCTGAAGATCAACAGAGGCAAAATCAGGTTGATCATCGGCAAGCCCATCGAGCCAGGACAGTACAAGGGCGCTGACGAACTCATGCATGCCGCCTACGATACCATCAGCAGCAACCTGGCCAAAGAAGGAATCGTTTAATCTATCTGGATACAAGGAGAATAGAGCCCTTCAGGCCCTTACATTCAGATCAGAGGAGCCGTTCCCTGAGTTCAACCTCTTTTCCGCCAATAATGACTCGAACTAACCTACAGCTTTTTGAAGAGATTGACCATCTCGATGGCAGCAAGTGCGGCGTCGAAGCCTTTGTTGCCTGCTTTGGTTCCAGCCCTTTCAATGGCCTGCTCGAGATTCTCGGTCGTCAGAACGCCAAACGAGACTGGAATCATGGTCTCCATTCCCACCTGTGCGATTCCTTTGGTCGCCTCGGCGGCAATGACGTCAAAATGGGGGGTTGATCCCCTGATGATCACTCCGAGGGTAACTATCGCATCAAATTTTCCGGACAGGGCGGCCTTCCTGGCCACCGACGGCAGTTCAAACGCGCCGGGACACCTGATGACGGAGATCAGGTCTGACGATCCACCGTGACGCACGATGCAGTCGACCGCACCGTCGACGAGCTTCGAGCCTATGAAATCGTTGAACCGCGACACCACCAGGCCGAACCTGATCCCCTCTGCGCCCAGTGCACCTTCAATTTGCTGTATCTGCATGTTTATTCTTGGTGTTTGGTTGTAACTCTGAAATTATGGACGAGATGGACGGAATGGACGTGATGGACAAACTCCAGGAAAACCTCCCCCCACTATCAACTATCAACTATCAACTATCAACTATCAACTATCAACTATACCCCATCATCTTCTCGACAAGGTCGATGATCACGTGACCCACGGCGATATGGCACTCCTGCACCCTGTCGGCGCTCCCCGAGTGAGGTACGACAACGGCGAGGTCTGCGTGCTGTCTGATTGAACCACCGTCGCCGCCGAGCAACGCCATGGTCTTCATGCCGTGGCTGCGGGCGAACTGGAGGGCTTTAAGGACATTCGGGCTGTTTCCGCTGGTCGACAGGCCGAGTATGAGATCGCCCGGGCGGCCATATGCCTCGGCAAGCCTTGCGAACACCTCATCGAAGCCGAGATCGTTACCCCCGGCCGTCAGGGCCGAAGTATCCGTGGACAGGGCTATGGCTGGAAGCGCCGGCCTCTGGACGGAACTGCGGTAACGGATGGTCAGCTCAGCGGCCAGGTGCTGGGCGTCGGCTGCACTTCCGCCGTTGCCGCAGAGAAGCAGTTTGCCGCCATTACTGAAGGTGCCAGCGATCATGCGCGCCATCGCCACGATGACGTCACTGCTCTGTCGGGCGACGGTCTCTTTCAGACGCGCGCTGTAAAGAAGCGTATCGAGCACGATCTCTTCATGGCGAGTCCCGCCATCGCTCCCTTCTGAACATTTGCAATTCCTTGCCATGAAAAACGATACCTGCGTTGATGCCGGATTGCCGAACGTGAATAGTACAAAATTAAATATAAGTAAAAAACCTTGAGCCATCCCCCTCCCTCCATTTCGCCGGAGCAGTCAGACAGGACAAAAAAAACTCCGCCTTACGATTGTAAAGCGGAGTTGAGAGTAGAGATGTCGGAATGGCCTAGTGGTACTTGGCGCTCTCTTCTTTGACGAACTCGACAAGAAGCTTCAGGTTTGCCGGATCGACGTCAGGCAGGATACCGTGGCCGAGGTTGAACACGTGACCGGAGTGGTCGTTGTGCTGGCCGAACTGCTTGAGGACCTTTGCTGCTTCGGACTTGATTTTTTCCGGGGTGCCATACAGGACCGTCGGATCCATGTTGCCCTGGAGGCAGACGCGGTCGTTGAGCTCTTTGCGGGCTTTGGCGATGTCAATATTCCAGCCGAGGCCTACAGCGTCGCAGTTGGTGTCGGCGACGTCGGACAGGATGGTGTTCATATCCTTGGCAAAAACGATGACAGGGATCTCAGGATATTTGGCCTTCACGGCAGCAACGTTCTGCTTGATATAGGGAAGTGCAAACTCGCGGTAATCGTCCTCGGACAGTGCGCTTGCCCATGAATCGAAGATCTGGATGGCATCGGCGCCGGCTTCGACCTGCTTGATAAGGTAGGCGCTGATGCATGAGGAGATCTTGCCGAGAAGCTGGTGGGCCATCTGCGGCTCACGATACATCATTTTCTTGGCGAAAGCATAGTTCTTGGAACCGCCGCCTTCGACAGCGTAGGTAAAGAGCGTCCATGCTGCACCGGAGAAGCCGATGAGCGGCACGCGGTTGTTGAGCTCCCTCTTGGTCATGCGAATGGCGTCAAGCACATAGCCGAGCTTTTCGTCTACGTCAGGGTCGATCAGCTTGTCGATGTCGGCCTGCGAACGGATCGGCGGAGTCAGCTTGATACCCTTGGTCTCGATGATCTCGACATTCATACCCATGGCTTCGTTTACCACAAGGATGTCCGAGAAAATAATGGCAGCATCCACACCCATCAGATCTACTGGCTGAATGGTGACTTCAGTAGCCAGTTCCGGCGTTTTGCAAAGAGTCAGAAAGTCGGTTTTTTCCCTGACCGCGCGGTATTCAGGCAGATAACGGCCTGCCTGGCGCATGACCCAGATGGGTGTACGAGGGGTCGACTGCCTTTTCAACGCCCGGAGAAAAAGATCATTTTTGAGCATGGAGTGCAATAATTAATGATGTTGAGAAACAAGCTGCCCCCTGGGACCGTGCATACCGGAACCCTTGCGGACAATAAAATGAAAGTGCAAAGCTACACTTTTTTAGCCTTTTTTAAAACACTCCATCTTCACCGGAACGGCCGGCTCTGCTGAGGACAGGAGTTCAGCTGACGATATGGCGCCGGATGCCAAGCTGACGGTCGGTATAACCAAGTGCGAGGCCAACCACTTCGGAAAGATGGTACACAGGAATGGAGCCGCGGCTGCCGGATTTCTTCAGCGCCTTGGCCTGGTAGCCGTCAAGAACAGTGTGGCAGAGCGGACAGGGCGTAACAATGCAGTCCGCCTTTTCATCCATCGCCTCCTGCAGGGCCTCGGCAGCCACATTGAGGGACTCCTCTTCGGCGACAAGCAGGGTATGGAAACCGCAGCAGCGGTTCTTGTGATCATAATGGATGGTCTTTCCGCCGAGGGCGCCGAGCAGCTGGTCCAGGGAGGTCGGCTCCATGGGATTGTCCTTGCCAAGCACGGACGAAGGCCTGAGGATGTGGCATCCGTAGAATGGTGCGATCCTGAGTCTGGTCAGGGGAGACTTCACCTTCTGGCGGATAGCGTCGAGGCCGACATCGTCGATGAGTACCCAGAGCAGATGGCGGACTTCGGAGGTTCCGCGATACTCGAGCCCCTCTTTCCTGAGAATTTCGTTTACCTCGTTGCGCAGCTCCGCCGATTCGTCGAGCTTCTTCTTGGCGCTCCTGATCGTCATCAGGCAGGTATTGCATGAAACGACAAGGTCAAGCCCCATCTTTTCAGCCGCAGCGATATTTCGTGCATTGACCAGGGCGAAGTGCTTTGGGCTCACGTAGTCGAGGTTGCTTCCGCCGCAGCAGGTGCTTTCATGCAGCTTGACCATCTCGATGCCGAGATCGTGCTGCCAGAGTTCGATGGAGCGATCGACCTCTTTGGTCATCGATTCGTTGATGCAGCTCTGATAATATGCGTACTGCTTCATAACCTATTCTCCGGTTTTTTTTGCGTGATCCTTCGCTACATGTCCACTCATCTCCCTGAACTCCTCACGGAAAGCTTCGATACCCTTGGTGGACTTCACCATCAGCGGCGGTGGTGGAGTGCGGCGCTTGAGAACCATCTTGAACGCCATGGGAAGCAGGTTCTTCATGGTCCAGACGACACCATTGGTCCTGATCGGCAGGGTGGCCTCAACGAGCTTGCCCTTCTTTTCGATATCCTCCATGAAGGCTTCCGCATGCCTGGCGCCGCTGGTATCCTTGGTCCCTCTCTCGGCGATGGCATCCTCCCTGATGCCGTGGATGGCATCCATGATGGGAATGTGCTTGACGCAGGACTCCTGGCAACGGTAACAGTGGGTGCAGTCCCACACGCCGTGATCCTTGACAAGGCCTTCAAGGCGCTGTCCATGGAACGAGTCGCGGCTGTCAACATTCATCCGGTACGATTTCAGCAGCACCGCAGGGGAAATGTACTCCTTGTTGGCCCTGAGGATGGTGCATTCCGAAACGCAGGATGCGCATAGGATGCAGTCGGTGGCCTTGTCGTATTTCAGGAACTCCTCCTCGGATACGAGAAACTCCTTCCGTCCCCACTCATCCTCGGGAATCCTGGACTCGACCCAGTTGGAATATCCTTTCATCTTGTCGACAAGGGGGTCCATTTCAACGACAAGATCCTTGATCAGGGGAAGGTTCCTGAGTGGCTCGACCTTGATCACGCCGGATTCACGGCATTTTTCAAGCTCATCCCAGACCTGGGTGGTACAGGCGAGCTTGGACATGCTGTTGATCCTCATGGCACAAGAGCCGCAGATGCCGGCCTGGCAGAACGCCCTGAAGGTCAGGGAGGCATCGACATGCTCCTTTATATAATTAAGGGCCCTGAGCACGGTAATACCTTTTTCGAGCCTGATAGTGTAATCGTCGAAATAGGGCTTGCTGTCGACCTGCGGGTTGAAGCGATGAACCCTGAAGGTCACATCCCGGCTGTCCTCATGATGCTGTATCGTTGAATCGCTCATTGAAAGTCCTTCGGTTAATAGGTTCGTTCCTGGAGCTCATACCTGCCCATGATGACCGGTTTGAATCCGAGCCTTGGGCGCCCTTCATCGAGCGTGTAGGTAGTATGCTTATGCCAGTTTGCGTCGTCTCGTGTCGGGAAGTCGGTCCTGGTATGCGATCCGCGGCTCTCTTCCCTGACAAGGGCTCCCGCAGCCACAGTCTCTGCAAGATCGAGCATGTTCCTGAGTTCGAGCACCTGAAGCAGGTTGGTGTTGTATACGTCGCCCGAGTCGAACACCCTCACATGAGAAAAACGATCTTTCAGTGCGGCGAGATCCTCGATGCCCTTCCTGATCTTGGATGCCTCGCGGTAGATGCCGACATTGAGTCCAAGAGTCTGGCCGAGCTCCTCCCTCAGGGAACCGTAACGCTCGTAATGTCCCGAAGGCTGCATGAAGCTCCTGAGCTCATTCTCTTTTTCGGTCACTTCAGTTTCAGTTATGGGAGAGGGATTGAACTTCCCTGCCTCTTCAGCGGCCGCCCTGCCTGCAATCCTGCCGAAAACGAGAATATCGAGCAGCGAGTTGCCGCCGAGGCGGTTGGCGCCATGCACCGATACGCAGCCGCACTCGCCGGCAGCGTATACGCCCTCCATTACCGTGCGTCCGTAATTGTCGGTATCGATGCCGCCCATGGAGTAATGGGCCGTCGGCCGGACCGGGATCGGTTCTTCAATCGGATCGACACCCTCGAAGTACATGCACATCTCCCTGATCTGCGGGAGCCTCGACTTGATGAGGTCTGCGCCGAGATGCCTGAGATCAAGGTGTAGATATTTTCCTGCAGGGCTGTCGAAACCGCGTCCGTCCAGAATCTCGGTCTCAAGGGATCGGGAAACGAGGTCACGCGGCCCCAGCTCCATCTTTTCGGGAGCGTAGCGCGACATGAAGCGTTCACCGAGCGCGTTGACAAGATAACCGCCCTCTCCGCGCGCGCCTTCGGTCACAAGAAGACCGCTCTTGCGCAGGCCGGTAGGATGGAACTGAACGAACTCCATGTCCTTGAGCGGGATGCCTGCACGGTAGGCGATCGCCTGCCCGTCACCGGTATTGCCGGCAGCATTGCTGGAGCGGTTCCAGTACATCTTGGCATAACCGCCGGTGGCGAAAATGACCGTCTTGGCCGGGAATGCCTCGATCCTGCCTGTCTTGATATTCATGGCGATGAGGCCGCGCGAGCGACTTCCGTCGACACAGAGGTCCAGCGCGAAATATTCGTTGAAGAAGAACACGCCCTTGCGGAGGCACTGTTCGTACAATGTCTGCAGGATGGTATGCCCTGTCTTGTCCGCGCAGTAGCAGCACCGGGGACGTCCAGCGCCGCCAAACGGCCTCTGGGCGATGGTGTTGTCCTCCAGCCTCGACCACGGGGTACCCATGTTCTCCAACTCGCGAATGATCTTCGGCGCTTCTGAACAGAGCACCTCTACAGCATCCTGGTCGGCGAGGTAGTCGCTGCCCTTGATGGTATCGAAAATATGCATCTCGACCGTATCGTCCTTGGCTTTATTGGCCAGGGCCGCATTGGCGCCACCCTGGGCGGCCGAGGTGTGGGAGCGGTTCGGATAGATCTTCGAAAGCACGGCGATGTTCAGCCCGGGATTGGTCTTCATGGCCTCCATGGCCGCGTAAAGTCCCGCACCGCCGCCACCGACGATGACGATATCAAATGGTTTCATAAACAATCGGAAATCCGTGCATACCCGCTCCAGGGCAGGAATGCTGGTTGGAAAAAGGGCTCGCCCGTCAGGACGAAGCCCGTGCTGTCATGATGATGCTGGCCCCGGGAAAAATCAGGTCAACTTCCGGGTGGGCTATAAGGCGATATGGGCGTCATGGACCGGCAACTCTTCAACGGCATGAAGCACGTCCGACATGTTGAGCATGCCGATTACCTTGTTGTTGTCCATGATGGTGAGCCGTCTGATGTTGGTCCTCTTCATCAGGCGAAGCGCGTACTTGATCCTCATATTGGGATTGACGCTGATGATCGGCTTGCTCATGATCTGGAACACCGGCGTATTCCACGGGTCGCGGTGCACATCTTCACCCGGATCGATCACCTTTTCGAGGATGTCTTTCTCTGTCACAATGCCGTAACAGTCATCCTCATTGCGCGGTTCGACCACAATGCCGCTCTCGCCGCTCTTCTTCATCAGCTGAAGAGCTTCAGCCACGGTCGAGCTGCCCTTGATGGTATGGAAATCCTTCTTCATCAGGGCTGAGACAGGAAGGGTCCTTAACGTGATAAGCTGATCCATTGCAATTCCTCTCGTTTTAAAAAAAGGACAGACTGTCCCATTACTATTGCTTGAAATAATAGCGATGAAGCTATGTCAGACTGTAAAAACTGAAAGGTAGGTATGCTTCGATGCGGCAAAGGCGCGGGAAAGCATAATTATATAAGTAAAGAAAAGAAGAGTCAAAAAGCAAGAAACTGCCCGAAAATTCAGCTGATCCCGTGCGCTTTTTTATAGTCTGCCCAATTGGCCTTCAGGTGCATGAAAGCCTCGACATCAGGCTGGATGATAAACGGATTCGTGGCTTTTTCATCCCCGATCGTCGAAAATGGCGCCGTCCCGTAATCATGGCCAGGGAAAACCCTGATCGATTCAGGCAGGCTCATCAGCCGTTCATGCAGCGAACGGTACTCCAGCCGTGCATCGTCGTCGCTCCATGTGCCACCGACCTTGCCGACAAAAAGCGTATCGCCCGTGAAGAGCGCATCGCCGGCCAGGATGCTGATCGAATCCGGGGTGTGGCCCGGCGTATAAAGAATGGAAAACTTTGCGTCACCCAGCGGGAAAACTCCCCCGTCTTCGACGCGGATTCCCGTACGGGGGCAACTGTCGCCGAACAGGAGCACCCTGACTCCCGTCAGGCGCTCAAATTCATCATTGCCTTTGCAGTGGTCGGAATGACCATGGGTTGAAAAGGCATAAGTGAGCCTCCAGCCACGCGCCGCCGCAAAATCGGCGACCGTGGCCGGAGAGAACGAGACGTCGATGGCAAAAGCCTCGCCCGTCGAATCATCAGCACAGAGATAGCCGAAATTTCGGTCCCCTCCCGTTCTGAACTGCTGCACCTGAAGGCCCATGGCCACTCCCGTTTAAATCATTTTTTCGACGTTCATCATGAACACCCTTGACGGAAAGGCCGGATCGGAGGCGATGGGACTCTGCTCAAGTTCCTTCATGATCTTTTCGGCCTTATCGTCATCCAGAATCGCAAAGCAGAGGGAGGAGTATGTGCTCATGTCCCTGTCCGAAGGCCACCATGCGAGCGGCTCTTTTACCGCATCGCATGAGCATCCCCGGATGGCGACATTGCTGAAGAGGTTTACCTGGTGCGCCATGAACATTTTACGCACCTGCGGTCGGGTATCTTCGTCCCCTATGATGGCGATGAGTTTCATCGGTATGATCTGTTGGGGTTAAGCCCTCTTTTTTTCGCTTTTCTTCTCACTAAGATAATAGACCAGCGGCACGACCACCAAAGTCAAAATAGTCGACAGCACTGATCCCCAGATGAGCGAGATGGCCAGACCCTGGAAAATCGGGTCAAACAGCATGACCACCGAACCGATGACCACAGCTCCGGAGGTCAGGATAATGGGCCGGGTACGCACTGCGGCCGACTCGATAACCGACTGCTTCAACCCGATGCCCTCTGCCCTCCGGATCTGGATGAAATCGATCAGAAGCACCGAGTTCCTGACCATGATGCCTGCAAGGGCGATCATGCCGATCATGCTCGTGGCAGTAAAGAATGCGTGATGAATGAAATGGCCCGGTATGATGCCGATCAGGCTCAGCGGGATCGAAATCATCATGATCAGCGGCGTCTTGAACGACTGGAACCAGCCGATAATCAAAAGATAGATGATGACCAGCACGACCGCGAACGCCGTGCCCAGATCCCTGAACACCTCGAAGGTGATCTGCCACTCGCCGTCCCATTTCAGGGCAAGCTTGTCGTCGGATTTCGGTACCGAGGTATAAAGAGGGTTGATCGACGCGCTGCCGGGTATCCTGATCTGGGCGATCTTCTTGTCGAGTTCCAGCATCGCATAGACCGGGCTCTCGGTCACGCCCGCTACATCAGCGGTCACATAGACGACCTTGTGCAGATCCTTTCGGAAAATGCTCTTGTCCTGGATTTTCTCCTTTATGGTCACCAGCTCCGAGAGCGGGATCATCTGGCCTGCACGAAGCCTTGTGGTCAACGTGCCCATGCCCTGCGACTGAACAAATATGCCAGAGAGATCCTTGATGGAAGTCCTGTCGGCCTTCGGCAGCCTGAGCTGGATGGTGACCGGTTCAATCTCGCCCTGCAGGTGCACAAGGCCAACGTCGACGCCGTTGAGCGACATACGCAGGGTCTGGGCTATCTGCTCGGCAGTAACGCCGCGGAATGCTGCACGCTCCTTGTTGACAACCAGGTCATAGACCTTCTGGTCAGCTTCGACCATCCAGTCCACATCGACCACGCCGGGGGTCGAGGCAAACGCTTTCTTCACCTCTTTGGCGAGGGCGATCTGCGAAGCCTGGTCAGGCCCGTAAATCTCCGCAACGATTGTAGAGAGCACCGGAGGACCCGGGGGAATCTCTACGATCTTGGCGTTTGCACCATACTTCAAGGCAATCTCCTGCACGCCCGGACGAACTCGCTTTGCGATGTCGTGGCTCTGTGCGCTCCGTTTGCCCTTGTGCGCGAGGTTCACCTGGATATCACCCTTGTTGTCGCCGTGCCTGAGGTAGTAGTGGCGGACAAGGCCATTGAAATTGATCGGCGCATTGGTGCCGACGTAGTACTGACTGCTCTCGACCTCCGGGACTGTCTTGAGATAGGTAGAAATCTCTTTGGTCACCATCGCCGTCTTCTCCAGGGCCGTGCCTTCAGGCATGTCGACGACCACCTGGAACTCGTTCTTGTTGTCGAACGGCAGCATCTTCATCTGGACCATCTTGAGCGGAATCATGGAGATCGCGCCACCAAGCATCAGCGCTACGACGCCGAATGCCAGCCAGGTCTTGAAGGTGCTGTCGATGAACGGAGAGAGCGTCTTGTCAAAAAGCTTGTAATAGAAGGTCTTTTTGATGTCATACTCTTCGTGATGATCCTCGTCGATCTTCAGCAGGCGGAAGGAGAGCCACGGTGTTGCGATCAGCGCAACCAGAAGCGAGAAGATCATGGCCAGCGAAGCGCCGATAGGCATCGGGCTCATGTAAGGGCCCATCAGGCCTGAAACGAACACCATCGGCAGCACGGCTGCGATGACCGTGAAGGTTGCCAGAATGGTCGGGTTGCCGACCTCGCTGATGGCCGTAATGGCCGCCTGGAGCCTCGGCTGCCGCTTCATGGCGAAGTGGCGATGGATATTCTCGGCGATGATGATCGAGTCATCGACCACGATACCGGTCACGAAAATAAGCGCGAAAAGCGTAACCCTGTTGAGCGTGTAGTGGAAGAGGAAATAGATCAGAAGTGTCAGCGCAAAGGTGATTGGTACCGAGGCGAACACCACCAGGGCACCTCTCCAGCCGAGGAAGAATCCGACCACGATCGTCACGGCAACGACTGCCATGATGAGGTGTTCGAGCAGCGTGAACACCTTCTCCGAAGCCGTCTCACCGTAGTTCCTTGTTTCGCTCACCGTCACGTCTGCAGGAATGACAGTGCCCTTCATGCCGTCGAGCTTTGAAATCACCTTGCCGGCAAGCGCAGTCGCGTCAGTGCCCTGCCTTTTTGCGACCGTCAGGGTCACTGCAGGATAATCAGCAGAATCTTTCGCCCCGGAAGCCGCCCCCCAGCCGAAATAGGTGTAGTTGCTGACCTCTTCAGGTCCATCGGTGATCTGCGCTACATCTCTCAGGTAGACAGGTGAAGCTCCGTAGATGCCGACCACGATACCGCCGACATCATCCTTGCTTTCAAGGAAACGCCCTGACTTGACTATGATATCCTGGTTCATCTGCTTGAAATCACCAGCCGTCATCTGGGTGTTCGAGCTCTGGATCTGCCTCGCGATCTGCAGCGGAGTGATGTTGAAGTGCTGGAGTTTCTCCTTCTGCAGCATCACCCTGATCTGGCGCTTCAAGCCGCCCTTGACCTCGACATCGCCGATATTCTCGGTCTGCTTGATCTGGTCAGCCGCCTTGAGGGCGATCCTCCTCAGTTCGTAAGGATCCTTGCTTTTGCTCCAGAAGGTCAGGTTGAGCACCGGCACATCGTCGATGGAGACCTTCTTCATCATCGGCATCTGGGCGCCCGGAGGCATCTTGTCCATGTTTTTCATGAGGGTGGCCCACAGCTTGACCATGCTCTCCTCGGTATTGTCACCGACATTATACCTGACGGTAACCAGCGCAAAATCAGGCATGGAGGTCGAATAGACATAGTTGACCCCCTTGATTTCCGTCAGTGTCCGCTCGACCGGTTTTGCCACGCGCTCCTCCACCTCGGCAGCTGTCGCCCCAGGGTACGGGATATAGATGTCGACCATTGGCACGACGATCTGCGGCTCCTCTTCCCTCGGGGTCATGAACGTAGCCATGATGCCGACAAGAAGAGACGCCAGCATGAGAAGCGGCGTTATCTTCGAATTGATGAACTGCTTTGCAAGCCTGCCGGCAATACCTTCATTCATGTGCACGAGCCTCCTTTGCTCTGTCTTTCATGACTGTTGTAATCCTTGATCCTTCACGAAGTCCGGGACTTTTCGTCGCTACGACGACCTCACCTTCATCCAGCCCGCTGAGCACGACGATATTTCCGTCCATGCTGCGTCCTGTGCTTATCCAGCGAACAGAGACAACACTGTCCCTGCCGACGACGAAAACCTCTTCGACCCCGTCGTTTTTAACTACCGACGAAGAGGGTACCTGAAGCACCACCCTGCCGGCTTTATCGACCGTTTTTTTCACGGGTTCGAGCCGAGCGACGGCAACGGCCGCCGCCGGAACTGTCAGCGGTGCCTGAACCGGCTGCTCCTGTCTGTTGCCGCCGCAAGCCGCAAGGAGCAGCGAAAACGCCACTGCCAGTGCCAGGCTCGATCTATCGTTCCTGCGTTTCATGGTGCTACGTTTTGTTGACCTCAATGCCCGCTGTAATATTCGAGCTCGCTTTTGGCGATGCAGTAATCATACCTGGCCTGGTTGAAGCGAAGCTTTGCCCATGTATAAGAGCCTTCCCTCATCAGCAACTCGAAGGTCATGGCCATACCGGTTTTGTACTGCTGGCCGATAAAGTCGAAACTGACCCGAGCCTCTTCGAGCGATTTTTTTGAGACAGCAATCCGCTCCATCGAGCTCGCCAATGACCGACGCGACTTGTTGATCTCCAGCACGCTCTGCTCCTTTGCCGCTTCGTAATTATATCTGGCCTCCAGCGCCTGGGCTTTGGCCTCCTGCACCTTGCCCCTGGTCGCCATGCCGTCGTAAATATTCCACTGCAGGTTAAGACCGATTGTAAAACCGGAACCACCCAGGCCGACAGGACTTGAATCGTGCCAGCTCTGCTGGGCAAATGCATTCAGCCTCGGCATGTACTGTGCTCGTGCCATGTCGTGCTGGTATCCGGTCACCTCCCTGTAGGCATCGAGAGCCTTGAGGTCGCTGCGCCCGGCAGGGCTCGCACTGGCTGCCTGAGCCGGGATTTTGGAGTCCGGCATCAGGTCTCCGGAAGGCATCACGCTGTCATCAGCATTCAGGCCAAGCATCATCCTCAGCGCATCCCCGGCATTCCTGATCTCATCCTGCATCATGAGCTTCTGCTCCCTGAGTTCAGCGAGCCTCACATCGGTGGACAATTTGTCCGATTTGGTCAGGAGCCCGACACTGTACCCCTTCCCCGCTTCGCGGCTGTATGCCTGCATGATGACGATCGACTGCTCGATGTCTGCAAGGTTCTTCGTGGCGAGAATCAGTCCGTAATAGGCTTTTTTGACATTCAGGTCAATGCTCTCAACGGCCCTATCCACCATGAACACCTGCGCTTTTTTTGCACTCGCAGCAATCGAACGACCAATGTGCGCATCGGCGTTATAGAGCGGCTGCATAACCTCCAGTGTCGTCTGGAAATCGCTGATGCCGTCGGGGTGGTTCAGCAGATCTGGCATAAAGTCCTGCTGGGTCACAATCCCCTGCTGGAGCTTGAAAACGAGATTAGCGCCGGGATCCGTAGTATGGAGATAGGTCTCGGAGAATTTCACCTTTGGCAGGTACGCCTGCCGGCTCTGAACGACCCTGGCTTCAGCCTGGTCTACCTTGGCACGGACAGCCTTGATCGATGTATTGCGCTCGTGCGCCATTTTCAGAGCATCTTCGAGTGAGAGCCTCATGGTGGCCGCATCGGCCTGCGAACAGGTAGCAAGACCTGCCACGAGCAGAGCGACGAACCTTCTGGTTACCTTCATCGTCGTTTATTTTTTTGATATGAGTTTGATAATCCTTTCCACGCTTTCAGAATCCTGCCGGTTCAGGCAATTCTTCAGGTTCCGGTTAAGAACAAGGGAAAATGTGTTGTCAAGGGCCGCTTTGGCAGCCTGGAACTGGGTCACCACCTTTTCGCACTCCTCTTCGCTTTCGATCATCCTGATCAGCCCCTGTATCTGGCCGTTCACCTTCTTGAGCCTCAAGATCACATCTTCCATATGGCACCCCCTGTTTATTGCCCTTCCTCATTATGAAGAAAGAGACCCATTAAGAATACCCATACCCCGTATAGGTATCAATAATAACAAAAAACAATCCCCCGTGCAACAGAAACCTTATCGTCGTACGGGGGATCGAAAAATCAGGGCCCAGGTCAGACTTTGCTGCCTGATGCCGTCAGTTCGGTGCCAGAGCAACAGATATCGGCCTGCACCTGGCAAAGCATGCTTTCGGTAGCCTGCTGCATGATCTTGGACATGATCGCTTCGGTCATGTACTTCAGGATATTTTCCGGCATGAGGTTGAGCGGAAATGAGAGTTCGAAGTCCAGGGTAATATCCGTTTCGAAATGAACTTCCGTCCGCTGGTCGTCAAGATGGTACAGGCAGATCCGGGTATTGGCCTGGCCCACGAAGGTGTGCTTTTCTTCCATTGGAACGTCAGGCACAACGGACGAGTTGACCCATCTGATACACTTTCCGGACACGATCCCTGGAGGCAGGGGCTCTGCCGATGACAGTGGCTCTGCCGGAGTCGTACCGGACAGATCAATATGTTCCTCGTTCTGTGTAACGAAGAACACCGCCGTAATGGGATTTTCCCGTGGATCGTTAACCTGGAAAACCCATTGGTAAACTCCATGATCCTTCAGGTAGGACACACCGGTACAGTAAGGATTGTGCTTGAGGATCCTTACGTGATCGGAGAAATAGAGCACTGAATCGTTCAGATGCGACTCGACGATCGCCTTTGCCTTGCTTTTACCTATAACCTCCATGACAACTGCAACTCTTTAGCGTGAAAAATATATGTTCAATCAACGCCAGTCAAAATCCAAGAGTTCCCTCTGCTGAAGCAACTGAAGAATCAGATATGGCTGACTGTTATAATGAAGGTTTTTTCTTATTATTATTGCAAGTCCGTTTCTGGAATCTGTCATAACAAACCCTAATCCATGACTGATACTTTTAATTATACAACTATTTTCGCTCCGCTCGGATTCTTTATCATGGGAATCGTGTTGGTGACCCTGCTCAACAGATTCATCGGAAAATCGCAGAATAAAAAAGTCGGCTGAGCCTGGAAAAAGCATTCACGGCACACCGCTGGTGGGTGCTGAAAAAAATTGATCCGCCCTTTTTCCGGCAGTTGTGTTAACACGTTTTTTCTTGCTCAACTGTTGAAAATATATTAGCTTTACTCATTATCAGGAAAGCCTGCATCAGTGCGGAGAATTTCTCTTAAGTGCTTTCTAAAAACTCTAAACATATACACACATGTCAAACGGAACAAACTTCGATGTCGCGGGTGCAATCAACACCCTGACCGAATCTGCAAGCAAACTCTTCCAGGTACAGGTTGACGTTGCCAACAACGCACTGAAAGCCCTCACCACCGTGGTAGAGCCTCTCGGAAAAACAGCGACCGACCTGATTGGCAGCTTCGCAGGTATCGCAACCCAGGTTCTCCAGAGCGTTTCCGCAGCTATCGCTCCGAAAAAATAAGGGTAACACCCTGACCAAAAGCACCTTACGCGCGAGTGTAGGGTGCTTTTTTTTTATCCGCCCGTTTCGACAATGCACAATGCGTCACCACTCCTTATGGAAGACAGGGAATTGATCGGCAGCCTTTATCCGGCACAGGAACGTAACAGCCTTGGGATCATCCGGATCAAGGGCGATGCCTCGAACAGGCAGTACTTCCGGGTATCGGGACCGGGAGGCTCCACCATCGCCTGCATCGATCCGGCATTCAGGGGCAACGATCCTGACTGCTATCCGTTCCTGATCATGAGAAACCTGCTTGCAGGACACGGAGTAAGAGTGCCTGCGATCCTGGGCAGCAATCCCGGCGAAGGCGTTCTCCTGCTCGAAGACTGCGGCGACCTGATGCTCCAGGACGAGATCGCGATCCTAGACCAAGCCCGGCTTTTCGCCCGGTATCGCCAGGTCATCGACATCCTCGTCCGGATACAGTCGATCCGGCCCGACGGTTCAGCCATCCCGTTTTCATTGAGCTTCGACCATGACAAACTCATGTTCGAGTTCGACTTTTTCATCGAACACGCATTGAGAGGTTATTTCAGCGGAGTACTCGACGAAGACTCGATCACCGCTCTCCGAAGGGAATTCTATGCCATAACCAACCTGCTTGTGCGGCCGGAACATTTCGTGCTGAACCACAGGGACTTCCACAGCAGGAACATCATGCTCTTCAAGGATGAAGCTGTCGTCATCGACTTTCAGGATGCCCGGCTCGGCCTGCCTCAATATGACATCGTATCGCTCCTCAGGGACTCCTACGTCAGCCTCGACACTCTGCTGGTTGAAGAGTTGAAGCGCTATCATTTCGATCAGCTCTGCAGGATCGGGCTGACAACGATGGACGCCGGCGAATACCTCCGTTTTTTTGATCTGATGGCGTTTCAACGCAACGTCAAGGCTGTCGGCACATTCTGCTATCAGACAGCCATCGTCGGAAATCGTTCGTTCGAGCCATGCATTCTGCCAACGATGGCTTTCCTAAAAGACTATATCTACGCACAACCTGAGCTTGCCGGTGCCGGCAGGCTGCTGGAACCCCTCATTTCCAAACGAACTTCATGAACGCTTTCGTCCTTGCCGCCGGCTTCGGCACCCGTCTGCAACCTCTGACCGACACGATGCCCAAGCCCCTGGTACCGGTGCTGAATGTGCCAAGCCTCTGCTACTCCCTGTTCCTTCTGAAGGAAGCCGGCATTCGTAAGGCCATCATCAACATCCATCACCATCCTGACGTCATCCGGCGCTTTTTCGAACTGCATGATTTCGGCAGCCTCGAAATCGTACTCTCTGAAGAAAAAACCATTCTCGGTACCGGCGGAGGGCTGAAAAAATGCGAAAAGCTTCTCGATGAAGGCGATTTCCTGCTCATCAACAGCGACATCATCAGCGATCTCGACCTCACTGCCCTCGTGAACCACCATCGCCAGTCTGGTCTCGGCGGGACGCTGGCCCTGTACGAAACGCCACTGGCGTCGTCGATAGGCCAGGTAGGAGTACGTAACGGGCAGGTACTCGATTTCAGGAACATGCGCGGCACGGGCCTCCTTTCCCAGTTCATCTATACGGGAACGGCCGTGCTGAGCCCGAAGATCTTCCGGCACCTGAGGGAGGAGCACTCCGGGATCGTCGATACAGGCTTCACCGGGCTTATCGACCATGAAGGGCTCGGCTTCCATGCACACCATGGATTCTGGCAGGATATCGGTACCCTGCAGAACTTTTACCGGACAAACCTTGACGATAATTTGCTTATTCTTGAGCTTGAAGCACGGATGAAGCAGCAGATCGGATTCTTTCCGCATATGGTTTCAGGACTCTCATCGATCAGTCACGATGCCCGCGTCGTCGGCTCCGTCGTCGGGGAACGATGCACGATCGGCCCAAGTGCCGTTGTAGAACATTCCGTGCTCCTGCCAGACACAATTGTTGAACGGAATTCGTTCATCAGCAATTCAATTGTCGGGCCCGGAGTGCTTATCCCGCTCTGAAATATTCATAGGAATACTGAACAGGTATGGTGATCAACGGACTCGACATACTCCTCCAGGACACGGCCGCCTTAAAAAATCGCCGCATCGGGCTGATCGCAAATCAGACTTCAGTATCGGCAGGCCTCGACTACTCATGGTCGCTCCTTGAACGTTCGGGAATTCGCCTGATGCGACTTTTTTCTCCTGAACACGGACTCTTCTCCACAGAGCAGGACCAGATAGCTGTCGGAAGGCAGCCTGAGACCGGATGCGAAATCGTGAGCCTCTACGGAGACAGTGAACACACCCTGAAGCCTGACCGATCCCTTCTGGAAGGTCTCGACCTTGTGCTTTTCGACATCCAGGACGTCGGTTCGCGTTACTACACTTACGTCAATACGCTCGCACTCTTCATGGATGCAGCCCAGGGACTCGACATCGAGGTCATGGTGCTCGACCGCCCGAACCCTCTCGGAGGAACCTGCGTGGAAGGGCCGCAACTCGATCCAGCCTTCCACTCGTTCGTTGGAGTCATGCCCGTACCGGTTCGTCACGGACTTACGGCGGGAGAGATCGCCCATTTTTACCGGGACTATAAAAAACTGGACCTTAACCTGAGCGTCATCACCATGCAGGGGTGGTCGCGAAGCATGCTTTTTCCGGAAACCGGCCTGCCATGGGTGCCGCCATCTCCGAACATGCCATCATTCCAGGTTGCCGAGGTCTATCCCGGCATGTGCCTCTTCGAAGGGCTCAATGTTTCCGAAGGGCGTGGGACGACTACCCCGTTCCTCATGAGCGGCGCGCCCTTCATCGATCCATTCGAACTTGCGGCACACCTCAGCCCTTTGCAACTCGAAGGCGTGGCCTTCCGACCGACATGGTTCAGGCCCACCTTCCACAAATACCGGGACGAAGTAATCGGCGGCATCTATCTTCATGTCACAGACCACAGCCGGTTCAAGCCATTTGCCGCTGGCGTCGCCATGACCTGCGCCCTGAAAGAGCTTTACCCTGAACATGTTTCGTTTCTGGACAGTGTTTACGAATTCAACGACACCATCCCGGCCTTTGACCTCCTTGCCGGAAGCGGCGCCATACGGTCGATGATCCTGAGGGGTGACTCCACCGAAACAATTCTTGCCTCATGGCTGGGCGACGAAGCGGAATTTGCTGCGGTCAAACAGAATTTCCACCTTTACGACTCCTGACCCGAAACCCGGCAAACCGGATATATCGCCGACGCCCTTTATTGAAAGCCCTGAACATACTCCCATGCAACCAATCGATCTTGCCATCGTCATACTTTTCCTTGTCGGCAATACACTGTTCGGCCTATGGCATGGAAGAAGCAACAAAAGCACCGGGGATTACTTTCTCGGGGGACACAAACTTCCATGGATCGCCTCGATGCTCTCCATCGTCGCCTCTGAAACCTCGGTACTGACTTTCGTGAGCGTTCCCGGCCTTGCATACAGGGGCGACTGGACATTCCTTCAGCTAGCCATGGGCTATATCATCGGAAGAATCCTGGTAAGCATGGTTCTTCTTCCGATGTATTTCAAACACGGAGTCAGTTCGATTTACGAAGTGATCGGCATCCGCTTCGGACCCGAGATGCAAAAGGTCGCTTCGCTGGTGTTCATGGTCACCAGGACACTCGGAGACGCTATCAGGTTCCTGGCCGCAGGCGTCGTAGTGCAGGTGGTTACCGGATGGTCCCTGCCCCTTTCGGTCATCATCATCGGCACGGTCACCCTTGTCTATACCCTTTCCGGAGGAATAAAGGCGGTGGTGTGGCTCGAAAGCTTCCAGTTCGGTCTCTACCTCCTCGGGGGCCTTCTTTCAATCGCTTTTATCCTGCACAGCATCGGTACACCTGTCCCTGAACTACTTGCGTCACTTGCACAGGCCGGAAAACTGAAAATCATCAACCCCGATCCCCACATTTTCACTAAACCCTTTGCCTTTTTCGGCGCCTTTTTCGGCGGAATGCTGCTTTCACTCTCCTCCCACGGCGTCGATCACATGATGGTACAGCGGGTGCTCGGCTGCAGGGATCTCGGATCAGCTCGAAAAGCTATGATCGGAAGCGGGCTTTTCGTGTTTTTCCAGTTTTCAGTGTTCCTTATGGCCGGTTCGATGATCTACCTGTTCATGCACGGCGCGCCAATGCAGAAAGATCGTGAATTCGCTTTTTTCATCGTCCACTACCTTCCGGCCGGGCTGAAGGGGCTTCTTGTCGCCGGAGTGCTCTCTGCAGCCATGTCAACACACAGTTCTGCAATAAATGCCCTGGCCTCGTCAACGGTCAACGACCTGCTCGGCGGCAAAGCTTCGCTTTCACTTTCGAGAATAATCAGCCTTGTATGGGCAGTGGTACTCATCGTCATAGCCCTCATGTTCGACGAAAGCAACGAGGCGATCGTCATGCTCGGCCTGGAGATCGCCTCGTTTACCTATGGCGGCCTGCTCGGCCTTTTCCTGCTCTCCAAAAGCGGAAAAGCTTTCCATCCAACAAGCCTCATCGTCGGACTGATAGCAAGCATGGCCATAGTTTTCCTGCTGAAATTCCTCGGACTGGCATGGACCTGGTATATTACAATCTCAGTGCTGGTGAACATCCTCCTCACCGCAGTCATCGAGACAATGATGTTCGGGAGTAAGACATTTAAGTCGCATTAAACGTTTTATCGCTCAAAGATGTATCTTTGGCATATAGGGCGATCTTGCCATCAGCGCTTTTGACCTGCCCGGCAAAGGGAGCTTAAGCGATTTATGTGAATCAAAGAAGAACAAGCGACCATGAAAAGCAACGATCCCATCCTGGTCATAGAGGATGAGGAAGACATCCGTCAAATGATCTGTGATATTCTTGAAGATGACGGATACAACACCGTACAGGCATCGAATGGTAATGAAGGCCTTACGATCCTCAGAAAAACCCCTGAGTTAAGCATCATTATAACCGACCTGCTGATGCCGGAAAAAGAGGGGATCGAAACGATCAGCGAACTTCGGAAAGATTTCCCCTGGATAAAAATTCTTGCCATATCGGGGGGAGGAATATGCATTCCGGAAAGCTATCTTAATCTGGCCAAAGCCATGGGGGCAGACGCAACGCTCTGCAAGCCGTTCGGAAGAAGCGAACTGCTAAGCGTAGTCGAAGAGCTGAACCGGTAAACAACCTGCCCATTGAGACAATTGACTGATTATTGACCGATACCTTTTTCGTTCTGCACTTAACCGCGGACTGGTGAATCATCAACAGTCCGCAGTAAGGGATAACCGCCTCAGCAATGGACAGATACAAACCAGAGCCCATCCTCGGCACCGATTATCCAGAACTTGAAAGCGAAAACGCTGCGCTCAGACAAAAAATCGAAATGCTTGAGCGTCGCATTTTACTCGCCGAAAACACCGCCACGACCCTGTCGATGGCACTGGACACCATACAGGACGGATACTGGGACTGGAATATTGCAACCCGAAACATCGTCGTCAACAGGCAGTGGGCGGCCATCATCGGCTACGAGCAGGAAGAGCTTGTTCCCCTTTCTATCGATTTCTGGAAGGACCAATGCCACCCTGACGATCTTGTTCTGTCGAACTTGCTGCTCGAAGAACACTTTGCGGGAAGGAGAGCGTTCTATGAGCTCGAGTTAAGAATACGCCATAAAAACGGCCAATGGATCTGGGTGTTGAATCGCGGAAAAATCTGCAATCGGGATACAGACGGCAACCCTCTTCGAATGATCGGCTCCCTTCAGGATATCACGGCCCGGAAGCATGCAGAAAAGGCGATAGCTGCAAGCCGGGAAATTGAGCACTTGACGACGACCCTCTCAAACCGATTCATCAGCCTGCCGTTCGAACAGATCGACAGGATGGTCCAGAGTACCCTCCAGCTCATCGGTGAACAGATCGGGGCCGACCGGAGTTATTTCTTCCGGTTTTCCGAAGACCTCGCAGTAATGGACAACACCCATGAATGGTGTGCAGAGGGCATCGAGCCGATGATCGGCCATCTGAGAGATCTTCCTGCCAACAGTTTTCCCTGGTGGATGGAAAAGCTCAAAGGCAACCAAATCATCCACATCCCCCAGATCGACAAGATGCCTGAAGAGGCCGCGGCCGAAAAAGAGATCCTGGAAAGCCATAATATTAAATCCTTGATCGTCATCCCGCTGGCTTCCGATTCCATACCATTCGGCTACATAGGATTCGATGCCGTCAAACAGCTTCGCCCATGGCAGCCGGAAACTGTCTCGGTACTGAAACTTGCCGGCGGCATAATCGCCAATGCCCTTCAGCGCAAAAAGGTTGAAACGATCATCCAGGCAGAACTTGAACTGGCCATCAAGCTGAACTCAACAACATCATTTCAGGAAACACTTGCCTCAATACTGAAAACAGCATTTGACTTATCCGGCATGGAAGCCGGCGGCATTTACCTGATCAATCCTCACAATCAGCTTGTTACACTTGCCTGCCATGAGAACCTGCCGAAATGCTTTGTTGATAATACGAGCTACTATTCGATCCTGTCACCGCAGGCCAGTCTGATACTCGAAGGAAAACCGGTCTACAGCAATTACAACGCCCTTGTTTTTCCGCACATCGACTCCGTCCACGACGAAAAGCTCCAGGCCATTGCAATCATCCCTGTGTCCTATCGCGGAGAAGTGATCGCCTGCCTTAACGTCGCATCCCACAAGCTTGTACAAGTTCCCGAATTTGCCAGGAACGCGCTTGAGACCATCGCATCCCACATCGGTGATGCCATCATGCATGCTCGTCATGAGCAGCAAGTGGTGGAAACGAAAATCAACCTCGAGTCCTTTTTTGACACGATCGAAGACTACATGTTCATTGTGGACATGGCGGGTACGGTGATAAGTTCAAACGCCGCTGTCAAAACAAAGCTGGGCTATTCGCCAGAAGAGCTGCAGGGAAAGCATGTGCTCGATTTCCATCCGGCAGAACGCCGTGCAGAGGCATCGGCAATCATCGAAAAGATGCTTTCCGGAGAAAATGTGTCATGTACAGTGCCATTGATATCTGCCGACGGAGAATTGGTACCGGTAGAAACCAGGGTGACGACAGGAGTTTGGAACAATCTTCCGGTGCTTTTCGGTATCAGCCGTGACATCTCTGAACAACTCCTTTCTCAAAAGGTCCTGATCGAAAGTGAGCAACGATTCAGGGAACTGACCGAGATGTTGCCGCTCCCGCTCTTCGAGACCGATAACGGGCTCATGATAACCTATTCGAACACTAAATGCAGTGAGCTGTTCGGATACACCAATCAGGAACTTCTCAATGGATTCGATGCCCTGAAATTCTGCGTCCCGGAAGAGACCGGAGCCATCCTGGCCTTCGAGCGGGCACTGATCGAAGATCCCCGTCTCTCCAAAACACATGAGTGCACCGGGCTCAGACAAGACAGAAGCACTTTCCCGGCGCTGTTTTACAGTATGCCGATCGTCAGAAACGGCCGAAGGGAGGGAATCCGCAACATAGTTATCGACTTCACGGAACTTAAGATGGCAGAAGCTGCCCTCAGGAACAGCGCCCTTCAGGAAAGAATCGCCATGGAGTTCAAAACACTCATCAACAATATCCCTGGAGCCGTCTACCGGATCAACAGTTCAGGAAAAACCACCATACTCTCGAAGCCACCCGACTTCCTTACCGGTCTCGCAGCGAAAGATTATGAAACAGCCTTTTTCGAGACACTTTCAATGGTGCATCCGGATGATCGCGATGCCGTGGCCGACTCATACAAAGCCCTGAAAGAGGCAAAACGATCCAAAGCCCTGACCTACCGCGTCGTCACAGGGCAGGATAAGGTCAGATGGATCGAAGACCATAAAACTTCCACTTTTTCCGATGAAGGAATATTCACGGGAATCAACGGAATCCTTTTCGATATTACGAACAGGATGGTGGCTCAGAATGAAAAGCAACAGTCAGAGGGTCGATTGCGTAAATCCCAGCGTCTTGAAACCATCGGCACTCTTGCCGGCGGCATCGCGCACGATTTCAACAATATCCTCACCCCGATTCTCGGTTATTCCGAAATGGGGGTAGTAAGCCTCTCTTCAGAAGACCCTCTGCATGAATATTTCACTGAGATCATGCAGGCGGCAGAACGGGCCCAGAACCTCGTTTCACAGATCCTGACATTCAGTCGGGCTCATGATAGCAAGCCTACGGCCGTCAGTGTTCAGTCCATCATCGCCGAAGCCCTCAAACTGCTTCAGCCATCCATACCGTCAACGATCACCATCGGGCAGACTATCGACAACTCATGCAGTAATGCACTTGCCGACCCCACACAGATCCATCAGGTCATTGTCAACCTCTGCACCAACGCTTTCCATGCGATGGAAGAATCCGGAGGAACGCTGAGCATCGACCTCAGGGAAATACAGGATGACACAACCCTGCCTGCCGGATTGCAGAAAATTCGCGAGGGCAGCTATGTGCAACTGAGCATTTCAGATACCGGATGTGGAATGGACGATGCAACCCTGGAGCGTATTTTTGAACCTTTCTTTACCACAAAATCGGTAGAAAAAGGGACAGGACTGGGACTTTCGGTCGTCCATGGCATCATCACCGGCTGCAATGGAGAAATTACCGTCGAAAGCACTCCAGGCCAAGGCACGACATTCCGTGTCTTCCTGCCGATAATCGATGAAAAAGCATCCATCAGATCGGGCAGGTCAACACCCGATAAAGTCGGCGGAAGTATCCTGTTTGTCGACGATGAGCAGGCGGCGGTACAGATGATGACCGTCATGATGACAAAACTCGGATTTGCGATTCATGCCGAAATCTCACCGGTTCAGGCACTGAAACTCTACAGGGAGAATCCCAACCGCTTCGACCTTGTCATCACTGATCTGACCATGCCCGAAATGACCGGCATACAGCTGGCCGGTGAACTACACAAAACATCTCCTGCACTCCCGGTCATCCTTATGACGGGATATGGAAAAATTATTGAACAAGCGACCCCTTTCACCAGTTATGGCATAAGCAGACTTCTGAAAAAACCGGTCAAACTTGCACAATTGTCATCTACAGTCAACGAAGTACTCTCTGAAACAACACAGAATAAACCAATATGAAAATACTTGTCATTGATGACGATCCCTCTGTCAGGAAGTTCATCAGCACGGCCCTGAAAAAGGAAAACTATACGGTTCTGGAAGCCGAAAACGGTAAGGAAGGGTTGAAAAAACTCCAGGAAGAGCGTGACATTACCATCATAATCACCGATCTCATCATGCCTGAAAAAGAGGGCATCGAAACAATCATGGAGGTCAGGAAACTGAACCCATCCATAAAAATCATGGCTATTTCAGGGGGTGGCAAGGTCGGCCCTGAAAACTTCCTGCTGCTTGCCGACGCCGTTGGAGCGAACGCGACACTGAAAAAGCCTTTCAGCAGCCAGGAATTGATCATGAGCCTGAGGCTTATGGAGTGATATGCGCCCTGCCATGAAACCATTTTGTGTCAGGAGGATATTTTAATTACTTTGAAATGTAAGATGAAAAACATCCGCATTTTACCTAGCAAAGGATCATCATCATGAACAATCCATCTGGAGCTTTCGTACAGGGCGCTGAAACATACGGCAGGTTTCTGGAAGTTTTTATCGATGGTCACTGGTGGGTTGTCGGTGACGCCCTTGAAAACATCGGCAAAACAACAAAACGCCTCGGTGCAAACGCCTATCCATATCTTTACGGCGGGAGCAGCGCTGCAGGCGGGCTCAGGGGATCATCTCCCGGAGTTTCCGGTTACGCAACTCCGACCAAAGAGGTGAAAAGCCGATTCGGGAAATAACGCTTTTTGAAATTATGCAGTAACTGCGGGGCCCTGGGGCCCCGTTCTGTTTTTCGGTCGTGAGATATTGATGGTGTCTGAATGAATGAGTAACTTATTCGTAAGGAAACCTCCAATTCCTGTTTTGACAATCAAACATGAATCAAAGGAGATGACATCATGGCAAATGAGGAAAAAATCGACACCATGCAATCGTTTTCATTCGCGATGAAGAGCATGGCAGACCTTGGCGTAAGTCAGATCAACCTGGTTTCTAAAACCATCGAGTCCCTAACTCCCGCCATCGGTGCTGTAACACAAGGAGTGTCTGACGTGGTAAGCGCATCGGTCAAAGCGTTAAGCGCAACAGCCGGAGTCGCAACTGGAGCTGTAACCTCGATAGGAGGCTCCCTGCTGAACCTCGTCGGATCGCTTGCCGGATCGGTCGTTTCGGTCGCACAGTCCGGGATCAGCTTTGCGATCAATGCCGTTGGAGGCATTTTACCGGCACGAAAAATCTGAACCCTGACGCCGGAAATTGCCTCAACCGAAAAGGCCCGTCATGCTCTGTGCTGACGGGCCTTTACCTTGCATGCTTCCATCGTAAATATTCTCTGCTCAATCTACTGGACAAGCTGATCGTAATATACTGCGAGCGAAGTCTGTGGCTCTGATGCCTCGCTGATAACTTCGAAGGTTTTGTTTTTCGCCTTCCCTATCCAAAGCGACAACACTGCCAGCTCAGCGACGTCAGACCTGTTGGTCCAGCCGCTCCACATCCTGTCACCCTGCTCAACATGAAGCCTCTGCTGAAGCGGCTCGCCATCCTTGAGGCCCCCAGGGCGGATAATGGTATATGAACAGCCTTCTGTCGAAAAAACCTGCCGCAGATGCTCTTCCGCCTCATGTTTCATGCTCAGCACGCCGCCGAACAGATTGAGGGGATGATACCATTTCGTGACACCGATCGAGCTGACCATGGCAAAATGCCTCACGCCGGCCTTTACCGCTTCATCCACAAGCCGGATGGTTCCGTCACGGTCTACCTCCGCTGGTGAAGATTCCCCGGTCACAGCACTTGATCCAAGGGCAGAGATGACCGCCTCGCAACCTTTGACGGCTCGTTCAACATCGGCCCTCTCCTGGATTTTTCCAACAACCACTTCGACACTCTCTCCAAACATGCTCCGAGCCTTCTCTTCTGAGCGGGACAACACCCTGACGGGCACACCGTAATGCAGAAGCCTTCTGACAGCCCATGCACCCGTCCTGCCAGTGGCACCGGCCACAAGCACTTTTCCCTTATATCCGGAATCGTTTGCCATAATCTGTTCGTTTATATTTTTCGTTTTCCATTGTAAAAAGAACCCATATATCCGGAATTCCGTTTCATGCTCTGCCTGTCCTGAAGCGCAGCCGGAATAAGGCCGAATCCGAGGGAGTATCTTGCTTTTTCATTAACTTCAACGATGCGATTGCCAACGATGACTCGTCCAGGCACATTAAGGAACATTTACATGCACAACAAAAATCACCGACAGGCAAAGCGACCATGAAAACTCCAAAGCACGCCATCCCAGCGATCATCCTGGGCATCGTTGCGTCACTCAACTCTCCTGCACAAGCATACAACAGGGAGCAGCTGAACCTTCTCCTGAAAAATGTCGCCGCGTGGAATGAGATGCGCAGGGAAAATCCACAGCGCAATATAGACCTTTCGAAAGCGAACCTCGAAGGGGCAAACCTGAAAGGGGCGAACCTGGCTGAAGCAAATCTGTCAAAAGCCGACCTCAGCGGCGCGATGCTCAACAATGCCAGCATCAAAGGCGCTAACCTTGCAATGGCGTATCTGAAAAAGGCCAATATGAGCGAAACTGACGCTTCCCAGGCATGGCTCGAAGGGGCAAACCTGAACGGTGCATACATGAGGAATGCAAAGTTTACCGGTGCCAACCTCGCAGCGACAAACCTGAGATGGGCAAAACTTCCCTCGGCTGATCTGGAACAGGCAAATCTCAGGGAGGCCACTCTTTTCGAAACTGATTTAGAAGGAGCAAACCTCAGGGGCGCACAGCTGGACAAGGCCATTTTCATTGAAAGTGCAAGCCTCAAGGATGCGAAACTATCGAATAATACCATCCTGCCTTCAGGCGAACCTGCGTCAAGAGGATGGGCAGTCAGGCATGACAGCCGATACGTCACAGAAGCAGTCACCGCACCACCTGTGTTCGTGCCCCCGGTCGTCCATGCCCCTGTTATCATTCCGGAAAACATGCCCGGATCTGAGCAGGGCAAAGCACTCCAACCCACCCCTGAGATCAGGGAGGTCGAATCCTGGAATACCATGAGAAAGGGAAATCCGGACACCAAGGTCGAAATGACCGAGGAGAAGCTTAGTCACGCAAAACTAAGTGGCGTCGACCTCAGAAATGTAACATTATCGAAATCCGATTTCGAAAGGTCAAACCTTGACAATGCCAACCTTGCCGGAGCTTCGCTGGCTGGAGCCAACTTCCAGAAAGCCGACATGAAGCAGGCAAACCTTAAAGGGGCGAATCTGGAAGGAGCAAATCTCGATAGGGCATACATGAAAAATGCCGACCTTTCCAACGCAAACCTGACGGGCGCGGTACTCTATGGGGCCATGCTCTACGGTGCCAATCTGGATGGGGCAAATCTTACCAAAGCCTCACTCTTTGACGCCAATCTTGAAAAAGCCTCGCTGAAAGGGGCAAACCTTACCGGAGCAACCCTGATCGGCTCAAACCTGACCAACGCCATCATTTCGTCATCGACGATCACGCCGTCGGGTCAGAAGGCTACTCGTGGCTGGGCCATTCGCAACGATGCGATTTTCACCGACAAGTGACCAATCCCCCGGAATGACGATATAAGACGATCCTGAACCGGAAAAAATTACTGTCATGGCGAACATTCTCGTCGCAAGCTACTACAGCCGCTGGGATCTGGCCGGCCACAAAGGCAGAATCGCACTTTACGATTCAAGCAACCAGCTCATCGAAAACCATCTGTTCACGGATCCAGCTGAATTCCATGTCGTCGCAAGTATGCTGCGCCATGAAAAGCCTCTCTGGTTTGACACCGAAACAAAGCATCTCCGAACCGGATCGGAACCGGTAGGTGAATGGGAGAAATAACACGATGTTCCGTATCAAGGAATCCTGATTTCATCGGGACACCGAAAAATCCTTGTCCGTAAACGATATACGGAAGAAATACCAATGATCGCGGCAATCCTGACCGCATGCGGGCGGGGACGCCCGCAATCACGGTGAAATGTTCAATTGGGGAAGCGCTTCCTGTACAGAAGCTGCTGCAATGGACGTGCTTTGCTGATGTTAGGATCGTTTACCGGCAGGATATGCTTTTTCCCGGTACGGGTGACCACTTCGATTGTGCCATCTTCATTGATGGATACAACCTTCCAGAATTTGTCGACCACATAGTGGTAATGCTCGCCGTGCACAAGAGGGTAAACCTGCCTGGCTCTCGGTCCGGGAGACACGGAGCTTTTCGGTTTGTGGTAAACTATTGAATCACCAACCCTGAATTGCGGCATCTTGACCTCCTTTCAATTATATCGACGGAGTGCATATTTAATTCATAAAAACAGCTTAAAAAGCATTGTACAAAAAAATGAAAATATATTCTGCTGTTATTTCGTTGTAAACTGGTCAATATCAATATTTTTTCACCATTTACCGTTCTCTGTGCAATATATCAGCTTCGATCTTCAGAAAAACCGATGATAATCCTGTCACCGCTCTTTTCTGCCCCGTTCGTCCTGAGCGTGGCAAGGGCCTGAGGCAGGACCATGTTCCGCCGATGATTGCCGATCCTGATGTTCAGTTCGTCTCCACTTTTGCTCAACTGGATCTTTTCATCGGGGAGGCCAGGCACATAGAGTTCCAGATTGAAACCCTTGTCCACCTGCCTGATCTGATAAGGGTTCTGGCGATGATAAACCTGCGACGGATCATCTTCACCATAGAGCATCTCCTTGAGCTTTTCGAGCGTCGCCAGGCCGCATATCTCACGTGAATAAAGAGGAACTTCTTTGACCGGAAGGGGGCTGAAACTGTCGATGATTTCCTGGCGATACAGTTTCTGGTTCTCTTTCCAGTACTGAAAATAGGGATCGGTGACCTCATCGGGAATGATCCTGTTGGCAACGACAAGGTCTATGGAGATGTTGTAGAGGCTGAGATAGGCCTGAGCACGTAGCGACTCCTTGATGACCATCCGCTCCGGATTGGTGACCAACCGGACAGAGGTGACGCTGTTGTCAGTCAGTATCCTGCCCAGAGCATCAATCTGCTCATAAAACTCATAAGGCAGATCCATCATCGCCTTGTCGGGAAGGGAAAAGCCTGCAATCGGCCGGAAAATGGGCTCAACCAGAGGTCTCAGATACACTGCTACCTTCTCAAGTGGCTTGTATAACCGCCTCATATACCAGCCAGCCACCTCGGGTATGCTCAGAAGCCTGAGCGCCGTGCCGGTAGGAGCAGAGTCGATGATCAGGACATCGTAGTGGCCATCCCTGTGGTGGCGGAATACCCTGACCAACCCGAATATCTCGTCCATGCCGGGAAGAATGGCGAGCTCTTCCGCCTGCACACCGTCCAGGCCCCTTGCCTGAAGAACTTCGGTAAGGTAACGTTTAACACTTCCCCAATTATGTTCGAGTTCTTCAAGCACATCGAGTTCGGCGCCCCAGAGATTCTCACAAACCTGTCTGGGCTCATGGCTCAGTGCAAGATCAAAGCTGTCGGCAAGAGAGTGTGCCGGATCAGTACTCAGGACCAGCGTCCTGTAACCAAGCTCTGCGCAACGTAACCCTGTTGCTGCTGCTGTCGAGGTTTTTCCCACCCCGCCCTTTCCTGTCATCAGAATCAGACGCATAATGCCGCTCCCTTTTTATTCGGGTTGCTTACACTATAAATTCAGTTTTCCGGGGGGGATCGCGTTAAAAAAGGCGTGGAGAGCATTCGGCAGAACTGTCAACAAAATCCGGCCCACCCTACCGAAAACACTACGCCAACTCAAACCGGCTTTGCCGAAAGCCGGCCTGAACTGTCAAGGGGTAAAACGCATCAGGAGCCTCGCTGCGATAGCATCATCCGAAGCTGGATCAGTAGAGCTGAGCGTCCGTTCTGCGAAGAATCATCGCATACTCATTCAGATCAGTCATCGGCTTCCTTTTAACTGACAGGCTCCATTCGACATTCAAAAAAAAGCCATCACCGGTCCTGAAGCGGGAATAGAACATAAGTACTGCTTCAACAGGCATCTGGCGTTGAAGTGCGCTTTTGAAGTGTGCATAATCTTCCGGATGGATAAGGTCGGAAAGCGACACTCCGGTAAGTGCACCCTGGCTATATCCTAAAAATTTTTCTATCGATCCGCTCATGTCGACGATTTTTTCCGAATCGTCGAGAACCGCATATGCTTCAATGGCGGGTTTGAGCCTGTCCTCGAAGCGTCCTATATGCAGTCGCACCTGCCGAAGAAGATTATCGATGTCCATCCGGTAGCGGGACAATGCAAGCGCATCGCTAATAGGGCTCATCTGTTCCCCGACGGAATGGCCGGTCAGAATCCAGTCGATGTCTGCGCCGTCTTTTTCGAGTCGCTCAAGCATCTTTTTTCCTGGAAGACACTTGCCCTTCAGATAAGGGGTCATCTGCGCAGGATACTTGATTCCGACAGCCCTGCAGAATGCATTGATAGAGCCGTGTTTTTTAAGAATGTAGTCTCTGAGACGATGATGGAATCCGCTATGTGAAGTCATGGTAGTCTATAAATGCTGTTCGTTAACAATTGGCATGCGTAAAATAACCTCTTACTCATGAAGGCTGATGCAAAGGCGAAAAGGCAACAACGGTACAGATACTAAGCAACTCGTTCTCCGTTGCTTACTCTGGCAGGGATATTGAAAAAAAAGCTGGTCAGTACAGGAACGAAAAAAATGGCAACCGTCAATACTGAGGTAACGACATCAGCTGCGCGCCCTTCAAGCAGGCTGCTGAAAAAGTTGCCAGGATAAAAATGTTCAACAAAAGAAAGTGTGAGCTTCACCCCGAGAAGTCCGAGAACGACAAATGCGCAGGTTTCCAGAAAAGCGAACTCCTCCATGAGCCGGACAAAGCCCTGGGCGACAAAACGCATGGCAAGAATACCAATGAAAACCCCGATGCAAACCAGAATGAAATTGTCCGTAAACGCCACAGCTGCAAAGACATTATCAATGGAAAAAGCGATATCCATCATTTCGATGAGTACCACCGTTGCCCATAAATTTCCGATGGAGCCCGAAACGATCCGATAGAATCTGCTGTTTTGCTTTTCAAAGCACTTTTCCCTTGAATCAAAAGAATGCCTGTCGTTCCACCAGTTCCATGCCAGATAAATCAGGTAGAGGCCACCGATAGGTTTAAGCCACCATATCCTGATCAACCATGCAGCACAAAACAGACACATCCCCCTGAAAAAGTATGCTCCAAGAATGCCGTACTTCAGAGCAGCCGAGCGCTGTTTCGACGGCAGGTCCATGACCATGGTTGCAAGCACAGCCGCATTATCCACGGACAAAAGACTTTCGATAGCGATGAGATTGAAAATCAGAAGTATCGACGACACCGGATTTTCAACGATGTGCTGGACGAGCTCTTGCATGAACAATGGATTGCTTTCTATTCGGCTTATAGGGTAATATAAACAAAAATCCTATATACTGACAGAAAACAGTATGTTCATCTCCTCGTTTATATTTGAACCTGTACGCCGATTTCGATAACCTGACCGGACGGCAGATCGTAGTAAGCAGTTGCGCTCAGGGCATTTCGAGCCATAAGTGCAAAAAGTTTTTTCCGCCAGGGGCTCATTTTCGACTTCATGCCTGTCACGATTTTTTCACGATTCAGGAAAAAACTGATCGCCTCAGGCCTGAAATGCATCCCCTGCTGGTTGGCCAGGGCGAGAACCTGCTTGATGTTCGGATACTCCATGAAACCGTACCTGGCGATAATTTTATACAATCCATCGCTGAGCGGGGTAACCTCGACCTTCCTGCTGTTCGGAACCCTTGGAACACGCTCAGTCGAAAAATGGAACAGGCCGACTTCGGAATGGAGAATCTTGTTGTGGCGCATGTTGTGCAAGAGGGCGATCGGCACGATATCGGGATTGGCCGTCAGAAAGACAGCTTGGCCCTTTACACGCTGAGGCTGCTGCAGAGCAAGACTTTCAACGAATTCTCCAATCGTGAGGGTACGATCCTGAATCTGTTTAAGCAGCAACATTCGCCCTTGCTTCCAGGTAAGCATGATCATAAAGGAGATAAAGCCGATGACAAGGGGAAACCATGCCCCGTGAAACAGCTTGCTTATGCTTGCCCCGAAAAACGACAGATCGATTATAAGAAAGAAGCCGACAAGAAGATCGACGGCAATGCGGTTCCACTTCCAGAGATCGCGGGCCACATAGTAAAAAAGAATGGCTGAAATCAGCATAGTGGCGGTAACAGCCACACCGTAGGCTGAAGCAAGACGGCTCGAAGATCCAAAACCGGCAACCAGGGCGATCGTGGCAAACATCAGCGACCAGTTTGCACCCGGCACATATATCTGCCCCATATGGCTCGCAGAAGTGTGCTTTATCGTCAGCCTCGGTAAATATCCGAGCTGTATGGCCTGCTGAGTCAGTGAAAAGACTCCGGTGATCAGGGCTTGTGAAGCAATGATCGTAGCCATTGTTGCCAGAACCACCATTGGAATCATGGCCCAGGACGGAACCAGCGAATAAAAAGGATTATACGAAGCCTGAGGTGAGGCAAGAAGTAGCGCCCCCTGCCCGAAATAGTTAAGCAGCAATGCCGGAAGCACCAGCAGCATCCATGTCAGGCGGATCGGTCGCCGTCCGAAATGTCCCATATCGGCGTACAACGCCTCTGCACCGGTCACCGAAAGGAAAACTGCGCCAAGCACAAGGAATCCCTGTGCATGATTGTTCAGGAGAAACTCAATGCCGTACCATGGAAAAACAGCCTGAAGAATCCCGGGATAACGGATGATCTGATTAAAACCGAGAATGCCAATGGAGATGAACCATAAGAGGATGATAGGACCGAACAGCGCCCCCACCTTTGCCGTACCATGATGCTGGAACAGGAACAGGCCGGCAAGAATGACAATGGTCACGGGGATAAGAAATGGACTGAACCCGGGAGCTACGATCTGCACACCTTCGACAGCACTCAACACTGAAATCGCGGGAGTAATCATCCCGTCACCGTAAAGAAGCGAGGCACCGAATAACCCTATGCCCACAAGAAACCATCGCTCGCTCTTGTTCTTTTTGCTGTGTGAGATGATCAGTGAAGTCAACGCCAGAATACCGCCCTCTCCCTCGTTATCGGCCTTCATAATGAAAGTCAGGTACTTGAGGGTAACGATCAGGAGGATTGCCCAGATCAGGAGTGATAGCACCCCCAACACATTGTCGGTGGTTACGGGAATGCTGTATTCACCATGAAAACATTCACGGACGGCATAAAGGGGACTTGTGCCGATATCACCAAACACCACGCCAAGCGCAGCAAGCGAAAGAGTACCAAGACGCTTGATATCGGTATCACTGGAATGAGAAGATAAATGGGAATCTTCAGATATAATTGACATAGAGCAGGAAAGTGTTGTTACCGCAGGTGGCTTGAACCTTTAAATATAAAAACCAGATACGGTCTCTTACCACCCTTTCAACAGGGGTGTTTTACTTATCATGATATAAATGAACAGCTCAGAAATTTCAGCAAATCCTAAAGATAGGCTCATAAATTTCAGTAAATTCACTCAATAGCAATATAAACAATAGTCCTCAAATGCAATAGAGACCATCATGGTGAGAAAGACAGACTACCGACAGGTAATTACGGTTCTAACTCTTTAAGAACTTCTGAAGCAAGCGAATCACCAAGTGCGGCAGCTTTTTTCAGATCATCGATCGCCCCATGGCGATCCCCGGAAAGCTTCTTTGCAATCCCCCTGTTGTACCATCCCGAAGAATTTCCCGGCGCCGCAGCTACAATCCTGCTCAAATCCCCTATCGCACCAGCATACTCACCAAGGGCGATTCTTGCGAACGCACGGTTGTTCCAGGCAGCAAGCATTCCTGGCTCAAGAACAACGGCCTTTGAATAATCCTCGACCGCCCCTTTCAAATCCCCGAGTGCAACCCGTGCATTGCCCCGATTGTACCAGGCTGCAGTATAGCGCTGATCAAGGGCGACCGCCCTGGTATAATCGTCGATCGCACCGGCAAGATCATCTTTCAATGCCCGGGCAAGGCCGCGGTTATTGTATGAACCTGCAAGCTGGGGATCAAGTGCCAACGCCCTTGTAAAATCTGCGATCGCTCCCGCGTAATCCTTCATCGAGGTCCTGACCGTTCCTCTATTGTTGTAAAGTTCGGCCATTTTCGGATTGATGGCTATGGCTCTTGAAATATCGGCAATCGCCGCAGCATACTGCCCAAGTGCCGCTTTTGTAAACCCCCGGTTATTGTATGCCCCGACAGAACGAGAATCGAGTTCAATTGCCTTGGTGTAATCCGCAATGGCCCCTTTTGAATCGCCGATAAAGCCCCGTGCCACCCCCCTGTTATAAAAAGTTTCCGGATTATTTGGCGCCAACCTTATAGCCCGGGTAAAATCATCGATCGCTCCATGATAATTCCCCTGTCGGCCCTTTCGGATGCCCTTGTCGATATACTCATCTACCGACTCGGCCTGAGCTGCCGAAATACTGCACAACAGAGCCAGGACCATGAAAATCAGCCAAGGTCTCTTTCTGTGATGAAATTCAATAGCGTTGTTCACTGGCTTAAGCCGCCTCAATGGTTACAGGAAAACTCCTTTTTCCTCTAATTCAACCATAACCGCGCCTTAAACGCTTCCGGACGAAGCCTCCTGATTTACCATTGTGCCTGATCCCTGAAACGAAATATTTTTGCATAATCAGGTCATATATCAATACAATAACATTGTCATGCAAGCACTTGCATCCCAGCAGCCAACACTATAAAAAAACCGTGACAACCAAATTACGCCAAAACGTAAAGCATTACATTATATATTCTTAACCAATTAAACACCATCCTGGAATACTGGTTTAATCCACAGAACCAGTCCGATTTTTCCCTTTGAAAACCTTTTGTTATATTGGTGTTTTGTGTTTCGAAACCATGAAGGAAACCGGCGCGCTACCAACAACAAAAAATGAGTACTGGTTAGACAAGAACAGATCAGGTAGCGGCGCATAAACCGGGATGTAATTATGCATAAAAAACACAGAGCATTGATTGGACTTTTGACTTTGTCTGCATCGCTCTTTATTACTACATCACAGAACAGCGCTATTGCCAACGAGACCACCAGGAAAGCGCTGGCCTCATATACTGAAAGCAGGGCATCGAAAACGAAAGCCACAGTAAGCCTGGCAGATGCAGGAAAATATTCTAAACAGCGCGTCGCCAACGGCGACAAATTCCTTATAGCTGAAGGAAAGGCATCCTATTACGCCAACAGGTTTCACGGACGAACAACAGCGAGCGGAGCGCATTTCGACAAGAAAGAGTTTACCGCAGCCCACCGATCGCTTCCCTTCGGCACCATGGTTCGCGTCACGAACCTTGCCAACGGACGCAAGGTGTTCGTCAAGGTCAATGACCGAGGGCCAAATATGAAAAGCAGGATCATAGACCTTTCAAGAGCTGCTGCCAAACAGATTGGGCTGATTGACAATGGCATCGGCGATGTCAGAATCGAAGCCTACAACTGATCATTCCTTCACAAAAACCATCACCAGACCGGAGCCCGGCACAGATCTCACTGGGTTCATGCTGAAATCGGAATAAGCAGCCGAATTTCGAAACCCCGCCGTTTCATGAAGTCGAAGGAGCTCCCCGCTTGAAACCGTATACAACGTCAGACGTTCTTTGAACAGCTCCTCGCCTGTTGCCTGCCGCAATGAAAAGGAAAAAATGAGAGAATCCGGGCCGATGGAAGTGTAACGACGCTGAAACACAGCAGGGCCGCCCGATAATGTTATGGATTTTTCAGGAAATGAGTAATCCTGCAATGCCATGATGGCATCCCAGTTCATAACCTGCATGATCCAGCTGCCTCCAGGCAGAAGCATTGAGTGAACTGTTTCAAGGAAGGGAAAAAGAGCTTCCTGAGGAAGGTGGGCCAGCACATTGCCGATCGAATAGATGCACCGGAAACCGCTTCCTGCGGAGCGTGCTCTCCTCATGTCAAGGCATAGAAATGTCGCTTCGGGATAGCGCCGACCAGCCTCGGAAATCATCGCCTGGTCAAGATCGATACCTGTCGCCCGATACCCGTCATACACAAAGCGCCCGCAGTAATGGCCCGGTCCGCACCCGACATCGAGAACTGCACTACCGGCCAGGCCTGCATGGCTCAGCAGAAAGCTGTACACCTCTTCCCTGAAAGGAAAAACCTGTTCGTAACAGGCCGCAAATCGTGAATAAAAAGACATGGGCCAACATCATGGGTTGATCGGAAACGCAGAGAAACCTCCACTGTCAAGTCAACTCCACTACTACTCGTAAACCCGTTGAACAGGCCGCGAGAATTAAATACCGAAAACAAAGCCGGCCCTGAAACACAAAAAACGCGGTTCAGGGCCGAACTGATAATATAGGATGCCAGATCTTACTCCGCCTTGCTCTGTGAGCCTTTGCGCTCGACAAGCTCCTGCAGATTGCGCAGGGAAAGCAAGTGGGCATAAATAAGTGGCAGGGAACCATCTTTGAACATCTGGACGATCTCTTCATCCGACAGCTCTGCAAGCTTCTGCTCATCCACAACCTGCATTCCGTTGAGTCCATAGGTACGACCGTCTTCGAGATTTGCCTGGGCGGAGATCTCGCGAAGAAGTCCTTTTTCGAGCAGCATGGCACCGAACGCCCTGGTCTGCTTCAACTGCTGGAGATAGCCCTGCAGGAAATTCTGGATCTCAACAGTTTTAGGCGTCGGCTCAAGACCCTCGAACAAAGCAATCCCGCCCTCGAGGTTGAACCCGTCAAATGTCTCATCGAAGCAAACTATGGCCTTCCCGTCTTCAGATTCATCGGTCGTAATGAACGGATAGCGCCTGATATAGGCAGGGATATATCGACCAGTCCACTTTCCATCATCATCAACAAAAAGGTTTTCTTCCGCTTCAAAACCAAGAAGGGCAACTGGCTGGACTGATTCATCCGGCATAACAGTAAAAATGATCGGAAACTGACGACCGGCATCATAAAACTCCGGTGCAACCAGCATGACGGTGAGAAGATCCGATGCAAACCGAAAACCATTCGGACTGGGGCTGATGGTAAAATCTGAATGTAGCTCACTGTTGAGTGCCACAGCATTGCTGTACATCATAGGGAATCTCCTTGATAAAGCATTATTTGGTTTGTCGGCGCAGCGTGCGCCCTGAACTCTTCAGCCAGTGTCCTGAGGACTCCGGAAATGAATATGATATATACTTTTTTGCGATAAAAAATACAAGACATGGCAACCCATATGGCTGAACAAAAGTATAACCCTATAACAGGCATGAGTTTTCAGGCCAACACACGCACAAGCAGAATCTATATTATTCATATATAACAAACATAATACCGAAAAAAACATCCCTTATCCGCATCGAAATCAAAACGTTCATTGCCACTAACCGTCAGGAACGACAAATCACATTACTGCAGGAGTGCGCTGACTTTCATAAAGATACGCCTCTCACAATCTTCCCTGTTTGTTTATCAATACTCCATGCATATATATTTGGGATATTGCCAGATGAGCAGAACATCCTCCTTGTGTGTCGATGAGTCGTTTACTTCCGCAATCTGATAAATGAAGGAAAAGTATCTCCCTGCCGCCGCATAAGGACATACTCGATGAGCTGACAGAGTAGCTGTAGTATTTTTAATTTCTGCTGTACCCATTGATACCATGATCATCGGGTGCTGCTCCTCGGAGAAGGAAATGGAAAGTTCTGAAAGGAGGCTTGTCGCTCCGGGCGAAGACGCAGTCTATGGGAAGGTTGCATTACGGTTGATCCCCATTCTCTTTTTCAGCTATATTCTCGCCTATCTGGACCGGGTCAACGTCGGCTTTGCAAAGCTTCAGATGTGCCGGGAACTCAACCTGAGCGAAACTGCCTATGGAACCGGGGCAGGTATCTTCTTCATTGGATACCTCATCTTCGAAATTCCGAGTAACATCATACTCACAAAAGTCGGCGCCAAAATATGGATCGGGCGCATCATGATCACCTGGGGTCTGATTGCGCTTTTCCAGATATTCGTCTCCGATGAACGCACCTTTTACCTTCTCCGATTTATGCTTGGTGTTGCCGAAGCAGGGTTTTTCCCCGGTATCATCCTCTATCTGACTTACTGGTTTCCTGCTGCATACCGCGCCAGGATGGTTGCCTGGTTCATGACCGCCATAGCTGTTGCCGGAGTTGCCGGCGGCCCGCTCTCCGGCTGGATTCTTCATACCACGGACAGATATCTGGGTATGCAGGGCTGGCGATGGCTTTTTCTGATTGAAGGATTTCCATCTATTGTCATGGGCCTGGTGGTGCTCTCTTTTCTGGACAATTCGCCGAAATCGGCCTCGTGGCTCTCGATTGACGAAAAAGAGCAGCTTTCCCGGAGTCAAGAGCTCGAAGAAATGGCGCGTATGGAGCTGGCGTCGACCAGCCATTCTGCTAAGGCGGCGTTCAGAAATCCCCGGGTCTGGGTGCTCAGCCTAATCTATTTTACGATCGTCATGGGGCTCTATGGAATCTCCTTCTGGCTCCCGCAGATCATAAAAGAAACGATCACCTCCGATGAAAAGACGATTGGCTGGATCTCCGCTGTTCCCTGGTTCGTATCGGCAGTCGTAATGGTTGCAAACGGAGTTCACTCGGACAGGACAGGCGAACGCAGATGGCACATTGCCGGCCCATGTCTTGCCGGTGCAGCCGCATTCGTGGTAAATACCATGCCTTCAGTTACCGGTTGGTATGGCATTATAGCACTCTGTATCGCAACGGCAGGCATCATGTCAGCACTCTCCTGCTTCTGGTCCCTTCCGTCCGGTATGCTCTCGGGATCCGCGGCAGCTGCCGGTATCGCTCTCGTCAACTCCTTCGGCAACACCGCGGGCTATGTGAGCCCGCAACTGGTAGGCATAATTCGCGACGCCTCCGGCCACAACATGACCCCGGCTCTCTGCCTCTTTTCATTATCGCTTCTGATTGCGGCCATGCTTGTTCTCCTCGTTACCCGGAAATGAAGCCCGGATATTGTTCCGGACAGGCGTTAACACACCTGCTCCCGTATCGAAACCTGCGACATGAATTGACAGCCTGAAAACCATTTCCATAATACCGAAAATGAATGCCTTTGAACCGATCATCCCGTTGCGTAAGCTCACCAGCACCGCTCTTTCCTGCCGACAATCACTGTCAACGGCCACTTGACGGCTCGGTTCCGTTCAGCACCACCCCAGACTGCCTGCAGTTTCTCCTCAAGTCCTGCCACGGGATCAAACCCCATAGACTTGATGAATCCGGCGGTAGCGGACCAACTGCGGATGTAGTCAAGCAACTGGACGAGTCTCCATGATACTTTCATTTCGAACTCCGGAACGGGCAACCGCAAAAACGGAAAGTCGATCGAACAATAACCGGTTTCGACCTGTTGCCGTTCAGGTGGCCAGAAAATGCCTACCTCATCCCGATAAAAGCTCCTGAAGACAGCATTGACCTCGATGCCGTCAACTTTCGGCATCCCGTAACACCATACCCCCAGAAGGCCGCCAGGCTTGAGCACGCGTTCAGCCTCGGCAAAAAACCGATCCCTGTCGAACCAGTGCAGGGCCTGGGCAACCACGACAAGATCAACCGAAACATCTGCAAGTGCGCTCTTTTCGGCTGGCGCCACGCGGTATTCGACGACAGGATGGGAAATCGATTGCGAGATCTGCGACTCGCTGGCATCCGTAGCAACCACATGTCCGAAATATTCCGCCAATCCGATAGACGCCTGGCCACTCCCGGCCCCGCAATCCCATGCAAGCACATGATCCCCGCATTGATCAGCCATCCATGCGAACAGTTCCGGCGGATAGGTCGGCCTGCCTTCCGCATAATGCTTCGACACCGAAGCGAAATGATCCTCAAATGACCTCGCCATTAGTCCCCCTTTGAGTTTATGATGCAATCCCGCCCACTTCAGGAAATGGCAGAATAACGTCACGATTACAGGTTCTTCATCAACAGGGCATTCAGCGTCAATCATTGAATCCCGCCGGGCATGCTTGTTTTCGGCATAGCAGACGTCAATGGATATATGTGAATCACCTGTAACGATATTCAACTGCGATATACGATGAAAAACTCTTATAACTGGCTAAAACTTACAAGCTTCGGCCTGTTTCTCTCTTTTGCGATCCTGCTCATCTCGGGAACAGTCCTCTATGTGTATCCGGGTGGAAACGGTACTGGACTGATGTCAGGATTCGGCGGCCTTACAAAGCCAGCATGGCTGAACCAGCACATTATATTCAGCCTTGTCTTTACCCTTTTTGCACTTTACCATCTGTTTTTCATCAACCGGACCCCGTTTTTATCCTACCTTAAAAAGAAGAAGGATGGCAGCGCCCTGCAGAACTGGTGGCTACCGTCGTCTTGACGACTTTCGTGGCCATAGGCACCTATACCCACATGCAGCCATTTTCGGCCATCCTGAAAACAGGTAAAGAGATTACCGGGTCCCTGGATCGAAAAGACGATGATGCAGGGGAACTCGATGACAACAGGACGGCATACGGGGAGAGATCCGATCGACATGGATACGAAAGGCATTATGACGAACGACCGGCTACTGCACGCCTTGCTTCCCGCTGGGAGGAACCCGAAGGAACCGCCCGCCAAGGCTTTGATTCAAGTACAGATTCCCCCGGCAGCGGACCTGTAAACAACGGCGCACCGGACGACGAACTACATCGCCAGACCACTGCCAGCTGCGCATCCTGCCACTGAGCATCAAACACGAACCTGGCCATACCGCGAATGATCCATACATATGTCACTTTTCTATATAGAAATGCCGAAACCCCAAAGTATTATCGGGCTTTTTATTATTATTTAAGTATATCGCCCCTCTGCTCCTCATAATATGAGTGACAAATTATGCATAAGCAGAATGACTGACCTGAACCAATTGTTCATATGAATCGAATGGTACCAACCATATAAATCGACAACGAACCCGATCATGAATTTCTTATTACTGCTGATGGTAGACCACAGCATCACCATTTTCAGCAATAAAATATCGGAATCAATCACTCTTTTACATCAACTGAGACCGGGAAGAAACCTGTTCATAGTTGGTGCTGTATATGTTTTTGCTTTATTGCTGAACAGAAGGAAACGGATCGCAGCCTACACCGTATTGCTCATCGGTGTCGTGTGGCACTTATATTATGAGCCCATCACACAATTCATCAGCTCTTTAGGGGTAGACTCATTCTCGGAAGCCAAAGCAGACTTCAGCATGGCTGAAGCGGGATTCTGGCTCTCAACATTGGGCCACACCCTGATGCTGAAGCCTGACATCCCGGCACTGCTGCTTATCCTTGCATTAGCCGCCTTCAGCTTTTATTGCCTGAGATGGATGCTGGTCCGGTATCAACCGGTCCGGAGATATCATTTCCTCATTCTTTCATCAATAGCCACCATATTTATTGCATTCTCCGTTCATAAGCTCATATCGGATTCTGTCTGCATTTTTATGGATAATTCCGAATGCTTTGCTTCAACAATGCGAAATTATGACAATCCCCCCCCATCCCTCGAGAAGGATGGCCACGAGGTCAATCTGGTCATATACATCGGAGAGTCCACAACAGTAATGAATATGGGACTCTATGGATACCCGAGGAATACAACGCCGAATCTAGACCGATTATCGAAGGAGGATCCCCACTTCATCCATTTCCACAACGTCTTTTCTACCCACACCCACACGAGCCCTTCATTGCTGGAGGCATTCTCGCTCCCTGTTGACCGGAACGATGAGTTCCTTCCCATAAACCAAAGGAAAAGAGTGCCGATTGTCGATGTGTTAAACAAAGTCGGCATACGCTCAAAACTTATAAGCAACCAAGGTATGAGCGGCACATGGAATCAGGCATCCACTATCATATTCAGGAATGCAGAAAAGAGTTTCAGTGTAGATAGCAGACGTTACGGGAATTCCGAAGATCTGGCAACAAAGCCCTTTGATGACGAGTATTTTGAAAGCATGCTTTATTCCAATCCCGATAACAAGGAGAGTCGCGGATCTCATGTAATTTTCCTGCACTCATATGCTGGACATGGACCCTATCTGGATAATATCCCTGAATCCTTCCGAAAACCGGTAGATGATTATTTATCCATCAATACGTCAACAATATTGACAAAATCAAATACAGAGAAAGATATTGAAGATTATGACTCGGCGATTAACTATATCGACCATAGTATTGCAAAGGTTATCTACTATGTAAAGAAATCGAAAAAAGCGACCATATTCATTTACTTTTCGGATCACGGCGAGTCCGTCTTTACAGGACGAGGGCACGACTCTTCACGCTTCATCCATGAAATGGCCAGGGTTCCTTTTTTGATGTATTTCAATGAAGCCGCAATCAATGAGAACCCCGTGTTATACCATAAATATGTAAGACTCTCGAAAAACAGGGAAACAGCTACACTGGCACAACTATCTTCAGTAATTTTAGACCTTGCCAGCATCAGAATTCTTCCGGATACCAAAAATCAGGTTTATCTAAAACCGTTAATAGGTGAACAATGCACCTGTTATGCGCCAATAGTGGTTCGCGAAGTGACTAATGGGATCACCTATGTGAATCTGAACTGGAAAAAGCCATCAATCACAAAAAGCCATGGCTACAGGATTACGGATATGAGCGATGCTGCAACAGTTGAGTTTGTTGCGGCAAGAAATGATATCAATGAATTTAATCAAATCCGCAGAAAACCGGGGACCTCTCTCGAGCAGGCAAGTCGCTATAGATTAATCTTTGGTTATCTGGATCAAGGTTACACAGAAAACTGAATCATAGGCTATTTGCCAAAGCGAGAGCGTGAGATAATCGTATCGAGGAGTCCCGCCTTCCCGGTAATTTCGACGATGAGGCCGAAGCTGAAGCAGATTTCAACGGCAATAAGTCCGGTTACGAAGTGGCCGACAAGTGCTGCAGGTTAACGGCAGCATCACACAATGCTTTGCGCGTTTACATTGCGCAAAGCCTCGCATACCCCCCGTTTCCTCATCAGCAGCACGACTCAGAAAAAAATTTCTCATGTCATATCCCGACGATTGCCGTTATTGAAGTAACAGACAACGGTGAATTGTTGAGCCGGTTTTTTCCCCCGATTCCACCATACCATCGAACTGAGCTTAAATGCGGCTTCGCAGGTTCGCCTTAAGCATGCTTGGCCCCCATTGAACCATTATCGACAAACGCAAGTACCTCTTCGTCATGAGCACAGACCCTATCTACATCTTCCGCAAAACCTGGGGCACCTACCAGAAGGTCATCGGCCATAACCTTATGTTCCACAGGGAAATCACGGCTGCCGTCAGGAGACTGTTCAAGGCTCACCCCGGACCGCTGAACGTTATCGACCTTGGTTGTGGGGATGCCGCCCATATCGGCAAGATCCTGAATCCAGGGCAGGTCGCGGAGTACTGCGGATGTGACCTGTCACCCTACGCCCTCGATGTCGCCCGAAACAACCTGGAACCCTTCGGAGTCCGTGTAAACCTGCTCTGCAGGGATATGATCGACGTGCTGAAAGAGGCGCCTGCGAACCATTTCGACCTGGTATACTCCGGCTACGCCCTGCACCACCTCCCGGTCGAGGCCAAACAGGTGTTTTTCACTGAGTGCCATCGAGTCCTTCGCGAGAACGGTTGCGTGATCCTGGTGGATGTCATGCGTGAGGAGGGACAGGCGCTACCGGAGTATCTCGACGATTACAACAGTGCGGTTGCGACGCAGTGGGAGGCGCTGACCCGTGCCGAACGGAACGAGGTCCAGGAGCATATCAGGAACTGTGATTTCCCCGAAACACCATCTCTCCTGCAATCGCTGGCTGAAAACGCCGGGCTGAAAAAAAACCGGAAACTGGAAAAGCGGACCTGGCACGAAGTCTGGTGCTACCAGAAGTAGGACCGAACAGGAACCCCTTCCAGCCGCAGCTGTCCGTCAGACGAAATCGACGACCACGATCTCCATCCGGTCGGAGCCCTGTGCGCTTTGCAGGGTGTCGTGAAGGCTGGCATGATCACTGGCTGCCACCCTTCGTACGAACTCCGGGTACCCCGTCAACAGACGCTCGAATAGTGGCTCATCCAGAACCTGGCCGCCGGTTGCCACCGCTGCCCGGTTGTGGAAAATGAGCACCTTCACCGGCAATCCCTGGTGGAAAGCCTCATGGAGACCCAGGTGCCCCGCCGCGATGAAGGTCCAGTCCCCTGTGATCGCCCACGCCTTGCGTACACCGGCACTGATCGCCCCGGCAGCCATAGGGATGCTCCCGCCGTAGTAAGTCGTGGCATCGACAAGGCTGAAGGGTGGGCAGACAAACAGGCTGCTTGTACCCGTGTCACCCATGATGAAATCGATCTCCCCGCGAAAGACCTTCAAAACATCGAATACCGGCATATAGGAGCGGATGGCCGCATGGAACTTCTCCGGAAGGCCATCAGGAATCCTCGGCAGTTCAGGGCGGGGGATCGCCCGCCAGTCACGGCCGGCCATTTTCGCCTGTGCTACTTCATGGGGATAACTGCTGTTGCCAGGAAAAAGGGTGTGACGAAGCGGATCCTTCGCAGGAACCACTGCCGAACGAACCGGCAAGGTTGACGCTGGCGGCGCAGGGATGTATTCTGGCAGATCATCGTCTTCCACAAGAAGCACCAAAGGCATCCCCATCGATTCAGAACGGGCGAAGGCGTCGAGGATTCCCCAGTACACCTCATCAGGACCCAGGTGCAGAAACGGCAGTTTCGTGCCTGCGACAAGTGCGGTCGAATCGAAGATCGTATCGGAGGAGCGCCCCTCCCTGTCCGCAGCGACAATAACCACCAGCCCCCCTTCGGCTCCGAACGTCCACGCATCGATGATCGCGTTGCCTGCCTTGGCAAAACCGTGCGCCTTGATGACAACCGCACTGCGCTGCCCGGTGAGTGAGGCCCCCATGGCCATCCCCATCGCGACCTCTTCATGGTAGTGATAGGGCTTCTCCTTCCCTGAAAGCCTTTTCCACGCCTCGAAAATCGAAGCAGCACCCGTCGCGGGAACGCAGTTCACCACCGAAACCCCTGCATCGACCAACGCGCGCCCGGCAGCCTCTGCAACGGTTACCTGCCCACAGGCTGATACCGGCTCAAAAGGAACAGTCATAACTGGTGATGGCCCGGATAGTTATCGAAACATTGCCGTTGCCGGCATCTGGCAACATGGCGAATAAAAAAATGTACATAATTTTCTAACGCGACAGTTTCTCCCATGGCATTCGAACTCATTACATTGAAAAAACGAAAAAATGACCAACCATGGCCTCTGTCCGAACAATTGCCCAGTTGGGGAACCCGATCCTGAGAACGGTCAGCAAGGAGATTGCCTGCCTGGAGGCTCCTGCAATCCGGTCCCTCGGCGACGACCTGCTTGAAACGGCGAGACACTCGAACGGCGTCGGCATCGCCGCCCCCCAGGTATCAGAACCTGTCCGCATGATCGTCATAGCCTCCCGTCCCGGCGTTCGCTATCCGAATGCACCGGAACTCTCTCCGGTCGTGATGGTCAATCCTGAAGTGCTCTGGACATCGAAAGAAAAGGAATCGGGATGGGAAGGGTGCCTGAGCATCCCCGGCCTGCGCGGCCTGGTTCCCCGGCATCTGAGGGTAGGAGTAAGATACCTGACGATGGACGGGGAAAAAAGGGAAGTGGAGTACGAAGGCTTTCCCGCCCGCGTGTTCCAGCACGAATTCGACCACCTTCAGGGAGTGCTGTTCGTCGACCGCCTGGAAAGCCTGAATGACCTCGTCACGGAGCAGGAGTACCAGCGCAGGCTGTCGGAAAAGCGGTAGAGTGACGCGGAAATATCCGTTTCAGGGAACCGTTGAACGCATCCTTTTTTTTACTTTTTCAGCAACGTCCAGTCGTCCAGTCAAATTATCTTTTATTGCGCTTACCGAAACAATGCCCCCTGTCTGTGGGAAATTCGATAACCGGAGATACATGAACAATCAGCACCGTGAATTGAATGAATTGGGCTGGAGCGAATGGTTTGTTCAAAAGGCAGAATGTGAAATAACAGACCGTATCGCACGTGTTGCGGCTGTCGATCGTGACCAGTTATTGCTCATCGATCACACTGGGACGTTCAGGGCAAAACTGGCCGGCAGCTACCTGCACCGCTTTCATCAGCACCATGGATTGCCTTGCGTGGGCGACTGGGTGTGTGTAGAGAAGCAATCCGGCGATGGTATCGGGGTGGTCCACTCTCTTCTGGAGCGAAGGAGTTCGCTGCGCAGAAAGTCGGCAGGCAATGTTATCGAATACCAGATGATAGCGGCGAACGTGGACTACGTAATCATCGTTCAGTCATGCCAGTTCGATTTCAACCTGAAGCGGCTGGAACGCTACCTCGTCATGGTGATGGACGGCGGAGCCCAGCCGATCATTCTGCTGACCAAGACAGACCTGGTAGATCCCGGTATTCTGGCTGCGCAGATGAAGGAAATCCGCTCTGCAGGCGTCACCGCGCCGATAATAGCATTGAGCAACGCAACGCAGGAGGGATTGGACGATCTCAAGCGCCTGCTGTTGCCAGGCAAGACCTATTGCTTCGTCGGATCTTCGGGGGTTGGCAAGAGCACTCTGATCAACGGGTTGATCGGACGCGAGAGGCAGGAAACCAAGGCGGTCAGCGGAACTGGCGAAGGGCGGCACACCACTGTTCGACGCGAACTGGTTCGTCTCGAAGGGGGCGCACTGGTAATCGACAACCCGGGAATGCGTGAATTCGGCATCCTGGGCGCAGAAAACGGAATCAGGGGAAACTATGCCGACATTAATTCCCTTTCGTCAGGCTGCCGTTACCGCGACTGCAGCCATACCGGCGAGCCGGGCTGTGCCATCCTCGACGCTGTTCATTCCGGCGAAATCAGCAAGGAGCACTACGACAACTACCTGAAACTCAGGAAAGAGTCGGAGTTCTACGAGATGTCCCGTTCAGAAAAAAAACAAAAGGAGAGAGCGTTCGGTAAATACAAGCAGTCGGTAAAAAAGAACCTGAAGGATGGTTAGAGTCTTTTTGACTGGCGGGATATTCCCCCATTTACTGAAACACAAGGAACAAGGCACAATCAATGCCTTTCGTTGATAAAATGGAATAAGAGCTATTCGCGCAATGCTGAACAACGTTTTATCATGGTTGTCCACAATTTCGCCAGATAGAAGCCATGAGGCGGCAATAAACTCCTGATCCTATAAAACCATTCGACGAAGACGTATCTTTTACTGTATCCGGTGAACTGACAGGTTCAATCTTTCAACATTTTACGGGAGCGATTACCATGATGAGAAAATCGGTCATTTTCCTGTTCTGCTTGGCCTTTGCAGGTTTTGATATACCGGCTTATGGAGCTTCTGACAACGTCAATACCGCCACGAAACCAAACATTCAATTAAGGGCCCCGGTAAAGTCATTGCCAAACAATACTGCAGGCACAAAACAAGTCTCTGCAGCACCCCTGAAGAACAGCATATCAGTAACCGCCCCTGTCGATAAAGAGGTATGGGAGCCTGGTTCAACGCACTCGATAAAATGGGACTACACCGGTGCGCCAGGCAAACACGTAAAAATCAGCCTGTTCAAAGGTGGCAAACCTGTACAGGAACTGGCGACATCCATCATTATCGGCCCGATTGACAATGAAGCACAAAAGGTTTTCAGCTGGATCATCCCGAACGACATAATCCAATCGGATCAATACGTTGTCGAGGTAAAATCAGCCGAGAACCCCAACATAAAAGGGACGAGCAACAAGTTCGGCATCTACGGGAAAATTGATGTTACCGAACCAAACACTGTATCACACCTGTATCCAGACGGCAACGGAATAATACGATGGACTTATAATTCGAAACCGGGCGAAACCGTTAAAGTTTCTGTAATCAAAAACGGTAATCCCGCCGGGCTGATCACTCCAACCATTTCCATCGGCAGCGGCGGCAAAGGATCATGTGCGTGGGACACTCCAAAAACCGGCGATCCTAACGATTCATATCAGATCCAGGTAACCTCCAACGACTATCCGTTTGTTAAAGGCACGTCGAAAGTGTTCAACATCCTCGGGATGCTTCAGGTGAACAACCCCAAAAACGGCATGCTTGTCCACTACGATGAACTGGTCAAGGCGGGCGGGCTCAAAATCAACGGTGTGGATTACAGTTACCAGAACTATGTCGACTATAAACTGACACGTCGGACAAGCCCGACCAATCCTGCTGAAATAGCTGTGGCAAAAGGCACTGCGAACCTGAGCAACCATAAATTCGACTTCGTCATAGAGGCGTCGAAGTTCGTCAAAGGTGTCTACCACCTGGCCGTGTACGACCTCGCCCAGGGCACCCAGAACTTCATCTTCACCGTCGATTAGGGTGGAGACAGGCAACATTAACCTGAAAAAAATCCTTTAACAGAAATGCCCGGCATCGAAATCGACTTGTAACCAACCCTCTCCGAGATTCCGCGTCGATACTCATTCAGCCACCAGACGACATCCTGGTGGCTTTTTTTTAGGGCGTAGATCCAGCTCAGAACAAGAACATCCTGCTCACTCTGGAACCATCGAAAACCGTCCAGTCACCTACAGCACTGGCCCGGAAAATAGCGGTATAGTGTTTTAGTAATTATCGTTAATGACGAAACTTCGAACTAAGCTTAGTTGACCTATTAAACGACGTCCCCAACTCTTACCATTTGTCCATGTTCGTCCGTGTGTGTCCGTGTTCGCCGTCGCAGAGCACAGAACATCCAACTTTGGGGATGTTACTTTTTCGTTTTCCGCAAGCGGCCCTGACGCACGATCTCGTCCGCCATCTGCTGGCTTTCCAGCGGCAGATCGCGCAATTTCCCCTCCGCACCAGCAAGAATGTAAAGCGCCTGAACGAACGGCGCGAGGAACCCAGCCGCTTCGCTCTCCGCCATCCAGTCGGCCAGCCGCTCGCCCAAACCAAGCTCGTCGCACTCCAAGACCGGCTCTTTGATCCAGAAAAACGCACGTTGATCACCCCCCTGAGCTGACGCGACCAGTTCCAGTAAAGCATCCATGGCCATCTGGCGGTTACCGAGAAAGAGATGTGCTTGCAGGAGGAGGTGCTGATCATCCTTCGTAAGCCTCAAAACTGCTTCACGATAGAAAGACTCCGCTTCCTCATTGCGCCCGAGCTGCACTAACAAACGGGCAAGATTTGCCAAGGGATAAGCGCCTTTCTCATCCAGGGCAATGGCCTGACGATAGGCGGATTCCGCTTCCTCATATCGTCCGAGATGAGCTTGCAGCAGGTTGCCCAAGCCATTCCATGGGGACGCATACTTCTCATCCAGGGCGATCGACTGGCGATAGGCGGATTCCGCTTCCTCATATCGTCCGAGATTAGCTTGCAGCAGGTTGCCCAAGTTATTCCATGGGGACGCATACTTCTCATCCAGGGCGATCGACTGACGATAGGCGGATTCCGCTTCCTCATATCGTCCGAGATGATCTTGCAGCAAGCCGCCCAAGCCATTCCATGGGGACGCATACTTCTCATCCAGGGCGATCGACTGACGATAGGCGGATTCCGCTTCCTCATATCGTCCGAGATTAGCTTGCAGCAGGTTGCCCAAGTTATTCCATGGGGACGCATACTTCTCATCCAGGGCGATCGACTGACGATAGGCGGATTCCGCTTCCTCATATCGTCCGAGATGATCTTGCAGCAAGCTGCCCAAGCCATTCCATGGGGACGCATACTTCTCATCCAGGGCGATCGACTGACGATAGGCGGATTCCGCTTCCGCGTAACGCCCCAGCCTTTCATGCAGCAACCAGGCACATCGGTAAGCAATTTTCGCATCTTTCGGCCAAGCCATCTGGGCCAGTTTCTGGGCTTCATAGCACCACTCGTCTTCATGCTTGTGGAAAAACAGCGCGCTGACCATGCGCATAGCTTCGCTCTGGTCGGAAAAACAGGCGCGAATCTGTTCGTAAACCAGGTGTGAATCTGGCATGTCGGGAAAAAAGTCCTGACTGAGCACAGCATTGCTCACCACCAGCACCGCAACAGCGCCGAAAATGTTTTCCAACTCCTGGCGCGCTTCATGAAGAAGCTTCACCATTTCGTCGTATTCCGAGCGGCTCAAACCTCCCGCCGCTTCGGCCAAACGCTCTTTCCCGTTCAGACTCAAGATGATAGAGCCAAGCACCGTGTTTACCCAGCGGATTTTCTCTTCTTCGGTTACTGTATGGGGACATTGGCGCAACATGGCCGATAGAGCATCCAGTCGGCGCAGGTAGTCGCAAGCGTCCTTGAAATCAGCGTCCTCACCATCAAGATTGAAGAGTTCGGCCAACTGGCTGCCGTTTTCCTTCAGTTGCTTGAGGAGCGACCAGCGCAGGGCATGACGTTCTGGCGCCTGGGATGGCAGGGCATCGGCAAGGGCGCGGTCGTACTCACGGTCGTGGGCCGAAGGCAGAGTGGTTCGGCCATCGTAAATCCGCTGTTGAGCGAGGCTGCAGAGCTCAGTACCGCTGAACCAGAGGCGCATGAACTCCACCAGCCAGTTCAATCGGTTGCGCTGCCGGCGGGGCGAAAGGCGCATAAGATACCATATATTGAAAAAGCGTTCGGCAACCTGATAGCCGCTGCGGGTGGTGCCGTGCAGTCTGGTTTTTTCAATAAGCCCCTCTCTCTCGAGGCGCTGCAATTGCGGGCTGATGCTCGTATTGGCCACCTGGGAGGCCGCCGCCAGCTCACCAACAGAGATGGGCGCCCAATGCTCAAGAATGTGGGCAAGAAGCTTGCGCGGCAGATCGGCCAAGGCATCCATGCGCGCTTTGTAGAGGGGTGTCATGTTGTCGAGCAGGGCTTCCAGATCGCTGCGCACACTCCCTTTCTGGCCGTTGGCGAAAAGCTCGTAGAGCATGACCGTGGTTCGCGGATTGCCGCCGGAGAGCTGGCGAAGGGTGGGCAGGCGCTCCGGCTGGGCGACCAGTAGCCGCTCCATCTCCTGTCGTGCCGCCACTCCGCCGAAGGTTTCCGCAAGAGCGAGAAGTGCCTCGGCCATCTCTTCAAGGCGCAGAGGACGCAGATTGATGACACGGAAAAAGTCAAGAAAGGCGTCGTGGTAGTCACTCTCCGCTTCCAGGCTCTGATAGCTGCCGCCGACCCAGAGCAGTCGGGGATTACTTTGCAGTGTGGCGCGAAGCGCCCATTGAGCATCGCGACCGATATTACGCAGCAGAAGGTCGGTGTTGTCTACCAGAAGAAGCAGACGCTGGCCTCGGCTGATAGCGCAACGGTCAATGGCTTCAAGGCAAGCCGTGGTCTGCTCGGCAGGCGGCATGGCGGCGATGCGTTCTGCGACAGCGTCCAGCTCGACGACAGAGTGCCCCTGATGTTGCAGCGCATCGGCCAGGCTGTCAAGAACGTTGGCCCAGAACTGGCCAAGCGTTGCCACCGTGTATTGCTCTTCCGGAAAGCGCAGAGCCATCCACGCGACGGAGAGGTTGGGGTCGTCTTCCACTGCCAGGGCCAATCGGCGCATAAGGGTGGATTTGCCCATGCCCCGAGCGCCGACCAGCAGGACATGCTGGCCGACAGTGTCTTGTGGAGTGGTGCGAAGTGTTTGCAGCAGATCGGACAGTTCGTTCTTGCGGGCAACAAAAATGGCGCGCAACTGCTCAGCACTCCAGAGATGCGGATTGTACTTGCTGATAGCGGCAAAACCGCCGGATAGCTGGTTGAATGTTGAACTATTGTCAGACATGATTGCGACTCCACCAGTCGCGCAAAAGAAATGAGAGAAACTGGACACGCCCGCTGCCATCGGGCGAGCTGGTGTAGCCTTCATCGGTCAGTCGTACCAGCAGATCCTGCACGCGCTCGGCGCAGCGGTCAGGATCTGGTTCGCGCCGGCTCATACGGCTGCTCAATTGACCAAGGGTCAAGCCTTCGGCATGTTGGGAAAGATGGGTAAGCACGCTGAGGCAGAAATCCAGATCGGAAGACTCAAAAGAGCACTTGAGACGCTTTTCCCAATGATGAAAGCGGGATCGCTCGGCGAGCAGATTTTCGTAAGCATCATCGACATCCTCGATCTCGATGCGCGCTTCATCTGTTGCATCGGTGGCGCACTCCTGCCGTCGCGCCCGCACCGCCCGCATACTTTCATCGAGCAGCAGGCAGAGAAAATAGGGGGACAGCCAGCCGGTTCGTTTCAGAGCGTGCTCTATTACTGATTCATCAACGGCCCAAGGCAAATCGTCAGCGACGGAAACAACGTGCCGCCATAATCCACGCGCCTCATCGGGATTGTAAGGCCCCAGCGGATAGGCATAACAGTCGTTCATGGTTTCGCCAAGGCCATAGCGTTCCAGCAAAGATTGCAAGCCGATTGAACCTGTGAAGACAAAACGGCAGGTACCGGACGTCTGGCGCCAGATACGCAGCCATGCGAGAAATTTCTCTGCTTCTTGACGGTCTTGCTGGACGAGCTTTTCCAGCATCTTGGGAAACTCGTCGAGCAAGATCAGCAGGGGCTGATCGCACAATCGTTTGTGCAGGTCATCGGCAGCCTTCTGCCACTCCGGGGCTGTTTCGCCGCGGAGTTCGATGCCGAGCCCCACGCCACCAGCCTCGTGGGGCAGGGTAACATTTAACTTGCGAACGTTCCTTATCCAATCCTTGGCCCGCTGAGTCATGTTGTCGATGAAGCTGCGGATGGATTTGTCAGGAAACGCCTGATCCAGAAGTGCAACGAAACCCTGTGCCGAATCGATGCCCGAAACATCCAGCCACTTTGCCAGAAGGCCATATCCAGCTGCATCGACTTCCAATCGTCGTAAAATGGAGGTCTTGCCAAGACGACGGACACCGGGAAAGCGAATGTGGTCGGTTTCCAGATAACGCCAAAGGTCTTGCATTTCCTGGGTGCGTCCAAAGAAATCGTCTCCAGTTGCGGGGCTACCAAGTTTCATGACAAGATGATTGATTAAAAAATTTATTCACTATTGAATATATTCGTTTTTGAATAAATACAAAATAAATCATTTATCCACACATCTCTTTGCATGGAAGAGTTCATGGAGTTCGGGGACGTTCAGGAAAACGTGCACTTACGAAATCAGAAGGAGAAACAAGATATCAGCATACGTTGGACATGAGCACGATTGCCAAGGCTCAGGCTGCTTGCCATCCTGTCAGGTCAATTCCTTATTTGCCAGGCTATCGATCACAATCGCCCTGCTCTTGCTGAACAGTCCGTATTCGTATCGAACATGTTCATAATGAATTCCGGCTTTATTAAAGCAGCGAAATCACTCCATACTAAAGGCACTCTTTAGGGCACAGAAAAAAAAGTGTCGTGAGCGACCCGAGAGCAAGGCGTACGGAGCCCAGAAGCCGAAGTCCCGAGATGTCGGGATGAGGATTTCGACCCCGACTTGTCAGGACCAACGCTGCTATCCGGAGCAGACTTGGGGACGTTGCTCGATAAGCGAAGTAACCCCCCGTCATTATCAGTTAATAAACAAGCAAACCCCCCAATAAAGATCACGATATAATCTTACTATATAACGCCTTAGCACTCATATCAACAGGCATTAAATTCTTCTTTACGCCTATTGCTACCCGCTTACAAGCGCTCTTAATGATCTTCTGGGGCGATGGCAATTCGTAAGAATATTTTACAAAGGACAAATTCTTTTGTACTTTGATGTCAAAGGATTGGGCTTTACCCGGTCGACAACAAGGCTTTGGACTTACTCCGAGGCCTTTTTGTTTTTATGGGAAAATCTTTGTGTTAAGCTGTTTGCTCTTAAGGATTTCGTAGGTCCTGTTTGTTTGAGTTGGGCGCAAATACTGAAGTGCCAGCGACCTGGCCACAAGGTCGGCAATCTGTAATCCGGTAGAGTTACTTGCCTTTGACACGAAAACGGGTTCAAATTTCATTTCCTGAAAATCCGTCGCTTTGTAATACCAATCGCACTGGTTATCACAAATACGCCGGAACTCAAGCTCAAGCTGGGCATCTTCATTTTTTCCTCGTGCTTCAAGCAGTATGTGTACCCGCTTGCCGCGTTCCCCACAAATGGATAAATAGCTCAAGGCCATTTCCATACAAAATCGCAATGCCAACTCATAGGGATTGAAAGGGTTAGCATATTTGTCCAACAACTTCGGTTTGTCTATGATTGAAGTGATGAGCTTTATCGGGGCATCATCAATGATTTGAGCAAGTCGTCCCAGAAAATCTTCCCGAAGGGCTTTATTTGTCCGTAGCAAAGCAAAACTCCCATTCTCTTTCCTGATATCCCGTTCGTGGAGTATCACCTGGTCATGCCCCCATATGTCCAGTTTCAATTGCTGGACGGCGGGCACGAGCAAATTCAGGTAGTCGCATTTGCTGATAATGCAAAAAACCAGAGCAAATACAGGAAACTCCTTGTCGAGCGAAGCCAGGCCATGGTCTCCGCTTTCATCGACAAAGATGATGTAATCACTATGGGGAATGCCATCCATGTACAATTCAATAAATGATTATACTCCTGCATCAAGGAACCTGTTTACTTACCGATACAGAACCGTGAGAATATCGTATTGAGTATCTCCTCGTTAACCACCTTCCCGGTAATCTCCCCGACATAATCAAGCGCTGAACGCAGTTCGAAGGCTATCAGTTCGGTTTCGGATTCCCTTTCGATAAGCTCGCTGGCGTTCTGCAAGGCGTCGGCGGCGTTGCGTAGGGCTTCGTAGTGGCGGAGGCTGGTGATGAGGACGCTGGCTTCGTGGAGTTTGTTGAGTTCTTTTACCAATTCGCCCATGCGCTGTTTGAGTTGGTCGATGCCTTTTCCGTCGAGGGCTGAAATGCCGATCACTTCGGCGCTGGTGCCCTGGCTTACCTTCTCCATCAATGCTTCGCTTGACTCGATCTGGTCGATCTTGTTCGCTACTGCTATGAACCTGGCGTTCGGATGGGTTTCCCGTAACTCCCTAATGTCATTGATCTCTTCGTCGAGCTTGTCGGTGCCGATGTCGAAGAGGTAGAGGATCAGGTCGGCTTCGGCCATTTTCATCCGGCTGCGGCGGATGCCTTCGTGTTCGATCTCTTCGCCGGTTTCGCGCAGGCCGGCGGTGTCGGTCAGGCGGAACATGGTTTTGTCGTAGATGAAGCACTCCTCGATGTAGTCTCTTGTCGTGCCGGGCATGTGGCTGACGATGGCGCGCTCCTGGCCGAGCAGGGTGTTGAGCAGCGTGGATTTGCCCGCGTTCGGGCGGCCGGCGATGACGGTCGCGACACCTTCGCTGAGCAGGCGGCCGTGCTGGTATGAGTCGACCAGCTTGTCCACCTCATGCCTGAGGGTGCCGATCTGGGCAGCAAGTTCTTCCCGGCTCTGGAACTCCACGTCCTCTTCGCTGAAATCGAGTTCGAGCTCGATGAGCGCGCAGGAGCGCAGGAGCTGCTCGCGCAGGTCGCCAAGCTTTTCTGAGAGGTCGCCCTTCATCTGGGTGACCGCGGTGCGGTAGGCGGATTCTGAGCGGGCATGGATCATCTCCCCGATCGCTTCGGCCTGCAGGAGGTCGATGCGGCCGTTGAGGAAGGCTCGCCGGGTGAATTCGCCTGCTTCGGCCAGCCGGCATCCGTTGTCGAGCAGGAGCTTCAGGACATGCTTCACCACGACAGGGCCGCCGTGGCAGGTGAACTCCACCATATCCTCGGCCGTGAAGGAGAGCGGTGCGCGGAACACCAGCGCGATCACTTCGTCTACCAGTTCGTCGCCGTCGTACAGGCGACCGAAGTGGGCGGTGTACCCCTGCGATGTCGCAAGCGACTGCCCCTCCCCGTGGACTTTCCGGAACACCCTGTCGGCCAGCTCATGCACGCCACGGCCGCTGATGCGCACGATGGCGAGCGCGCCTAAGCCTACGGGTGTGGCGACGGCGGCGATGGGATCACACTGCAGGGGCGGGAGAACTTCGTTCAGGGACATGGTAAAGAGTTATGGTTACAGAGGCCTGACGGTGACCTGGTCCGGCAGCATGTTGTCAGGCAATTGGACGAGTGAAACGATCAGCCCGGCGAGGTCGTCAGTCCGCATGTATTTTTCTGGTTGAATGCCGGCATGGTCGAACAACTCCGTCATGACTGATCCTGGATTGATGCAGGCCACGCGGATACCGAATTCACGCAGCTCGTCCATGAGCGATTCCGAGAATCCGTTGACGGCGAACTTCGATGCGCAGTAAGCCGTTCCGCCCTTGACTCCCCGCTTGCCGGCAACCGATCCGATATTGACGATCGTGCCGTTCTTGCGATCTTTCATCGACGGCACGACTTTTCTGGTGCAGAGATACATCGACGTAAGGTTGGTGTCGATCATACGACGCCACTCTGCAGGATCGATTTTCTCGATATCACTGAACAAGGCAAACCCGACGTTGTTGACCAGAAGATCGACATGGCCTTGCTGATCGAGAATTTCCCCGAATGCCCGGTCGATATCCTCATCACGCGTAACATCCGTCTGTATCCAGTGAAACCTGTCATGGGTGACAGTGGTCTCCCTGCGATTCAGGCCAAACACTTCTGCGCCCGCTTCGAGCAGGGCGCTGGTCACGGCGAGCCCTATGCCTGAGCTCGAACCGGTCACAACAGCTGTTTTTCCAATGAGATCCATCGTAGTCCTCCTGTTTTCATCGTTCATCCCATTTGTTCAAAGGTAAAGAATATCGCTGCTAAATGGTAACTTCAGGTCAATCCAACAACCCCGTGAAACCATGATGCGAAAAGAGAACCCGTCGATTGCCGAGCTGAAGGATGCCGTCGTCAACCATAACGCTGAAACGCCTGCTGAACATTTCGACCGCGTAGTGAACCTGGTCAGGGTGCTGCGTTCAGAGTGCCCGTGGGACCGCAAGCAGACTCCTGAATCACTTGCCCACCTGCTGCTCGAAGAGAGTTACGAACTGGTGCATGCGATCGATGCCGGGGACGACATGGAGCTGAAAAAAGAGATCGGCGACCTCTTCCTGCACCTCTGCTTCCAGGTCTCGCTGGCCGACGAAGTTGGGAAGTTCTCGTTCACCGATGTTTTCGAAGCGCTCTGTCACAAGCTCATCACCCGCCACCCGCACGTGTTCGCCGACACCCTGGCCGAAACCGAACAGGAGGTGCTCGGCAACTGGGAGAACCTGAAGATGAAGGAGGGGCGCAAGAGCCTTCTCGACGGTGTACCGAATGCGATGTCGGAGCTGCTTCGGGCGTATCGCGTGCAGAAGAAGGTGGCCGGCGTCGGCTTCGACTGGCCGAGCGACGAGGGGGTGCTCGACAAGCTGACCGAGGAGATCGCGGAGCTGAGGAATGCAGCAAACCACGCTGAACGTGAAGAGGAGTTCGGTGACCTGCTGTTCACCATCGTCAACTACAGCAGATTCATCGACGCTAACCCGGAAGACTCACTCCGGAAAGCGACCAACAAGTTCATGGGCAGGTTCCGGAAGGTCGAGGAGCAGGTGCAGGCCTCCGGACGCGAATGGAAGGAGTTCACTGCAGAAGAGCTCGATGCGTTCTGGAACAGGGCGAAGAATACGATGTAGAACTTATTCCTTTCTGATTCCTTTTGAGATTTATGCAATTATAAGGTTGAATTATATGATTGCATAAATATGATACAACGCCAACTCACCACTGTTTTACAGACCTGCGGAGCAGCTTGGCGCTCCCGGGACTTGTCGACTACCCTTTTAAGGCAACCTCGTCTTGTGATCCAACCCTGGATGTAGGGGCGGTTCGCGAACCGCCCGTATTCACGACAATTAACAGAGGTGGCACAGTTCCTTTTATCCCATTCCCGCAGGGGCGGACCTGCATGTCTGCCCGTCCTTTGATCCTCTGGCGAAACGACACCATGGACGCGGTGAACTCCAGATCGACTACTCTTTCATCTGCCCTGCACATAAGGGCGGTTCGCGAACCGCCCCTAAGAAAAACAATAAAAAGGGGTTCCCTTAACTCTTGGGCTTTTCTAAAATTAATCTTCGGGCTTCAGGGCGGACACGCAGATCAGCCGATGGCCTGCAGGAACCTGCCAGCGGAGGCGAGATATTCAGGGCTCAGACTGTGCCCGCCGTGGTAGCGGATGACCTCCACCGGCACGCCGGATTCCCGCAGCCGAGCGGTATCGCCTTCGAACTTCTCCTGCGGATATAACCGGTCGCTGTCGCCGCGCCCCAGATGGACGCGTCCCATACGCCCGAGCACTTCGAGTTCGGGGGGGATTTCGCTGCCGAGAAGCATAACGCTGAAAACTGCGTGCTTTCCGAGCATGGCCGCGCGGCAGGCCATGGCTACCCCCTGCGAAAAGCCGTGCAGCACGAGGATACCGGTCACGGAATAATCACGGACGACACTGTCGAGCACGGAGTCGACGTACCGGAGGTTCTCGGCGATGCGGAGGTCGCGGTCGCGGCGGGTCATCCAGCACGCGCCGGGATCACCTTTCACGTTCATGAAGGGATGCAGGGCTTCGATGGAGCAAAGAAGCCATCGTTCACTTCCGGGAATCTGTTGCAGAAGCTCCATCTGGCCTTCGGCGGTCTGTCCGTAGCCGTGAAAACCTGCAAGAATATGGAATGGCCCATTCCCTGCGGGTACTTCTACGAGGTACCGGCCGCTGACCGAGGTATCGAGATGATGTTCCGGCATAAATTGTCTTCGTGGAAACAGGGTATGAGTCCGCAAAACCGGCCTCCCCTGTTTGGGCGAGGAGGTCGGTGGCGGAAACTGACGTCAGGCTCCGATGAGGCGGAGGATGCCGTTCATCGGGATGGGCGACCAATCGGGTCGGTTGTTCAGCTCGTAGTTGAGCTCGTAAATCGCCTTGTTCATCAGGTAGCTGCGCAAAAGCAGTTCACGCTGACGGCCATCTTTCGGTACAAGATCCATACCCTTTGTCTTTTCGGTATAAGCATCGATGAAGTGCTGGCCGATGTAGAAGCTCCAGAGCTCTGCCCACGGTTGCAGCACCTTGCGATCTTCGGGCCTGATGGACTGGTTGTGCATCAGCACGCTGAAGGCGGCATAGTCGAATGAACGCAGCATGCCTGCAAGGTCTCGGTAAACTGAGCGTTTGATCTTGCGTTCCGAAAGCGAACGTGCCGGCTCACCCTCGAAATCGAGGATCACGAAGTCGTTGCCGGTGTAGAGCACCTGGCCGAGATGGTAGTCGCCGTGAATCCTGATCTTGACGGTATCGATCTTCTCTTTCCTGATCGGCTCAAACTGGTCAAGGATCTCCTTTTCCCTCGACAGAAGCTCCTGGGCGAGCTCCCTTCCTGATTCCGGTACCGAATGCATGCTCTCCTTGAGGATGATCATGTTTCGTTTGACCTGCTCGGTCATCGCCTGGTAGATAGAGCGCTGGTAGAGCGTGGTGAACTGCTCGGGGGCAAACTCCGGCTCGGTATCAAGTGAAGCAAGCGCGCTGTGCATCCCTGCCGTGCGCTCAGCAAGCTTTTCGACCATCTCGAGGTAAAACTCGCCAACCAGTTCGTGCATGATCTCCGGAAGCGGCAACGCAGTACCGGAGCGGCCAGGCAGCGCGGGAGGTACGATGCCTTTCGAAGTGCGCGAGAGCACATCTTCGTAAAAGCGAAGCACGTGGTCGAGGCTGAGCTGCCAGCCATCGCCCTCATTGGGCACGAAATTCTGGAGAACGCCAAGCGAGAAGCGCTCACGATAGGTTCTCGAATAGTTGATCGAGCCAAGGTAGAATGGCAGGTTCTGGAAATTTGTTTGGTCAGTCAGCTTACGGCACATCTCGATTTCAGGAGCCGTGCCGACGTCGATCTTGCGGTAAAGCTTCAGGCAGAGATTGTCACCGTACTTCATGGAGGTGTTGCTCTGTTCCAGGCCAAGCAGTGCAGATGAAAGATCTACGCCATCGCTCTTTTTGTGGTATGACTCCAGCTTATGGCCGATATCAGCAGTTATGGTACCTGTATCTCCAGTCCATGCGCCCTGTTGAAGAATAAGTTCGAGAAGGTTCTTGCGGAATGCTTCGTCGAATGCGGCGTCACAGAGGAATCCGTCCCTGCGGCCCATCTCAACGCGTGCAATAGCGTGCTTCACGAAAGCCTCATCGCTCCGGTCGGCTCTGTCGACAGGCACAAACACGAGCGGCAGCTGGTACCGTTCGTTCTCGCCGCTCGGATAGTATACCTCAGTAACGATGAATGCGGTATCCTCCATCCCAGCAACCGGCACCCTGTCGAGCACCCTGATACGGATGATGTTCCTGGCCTTGCCACCGAACCAGCGAGCCCCCTTGTAGAATGCGGGAAGAATCACGGTTTCGAGCTTTTCGAGGCTGCGCCCCCTGAAGAGCCCGTCCCATCCGTCTACCGTCAGGGCGGTCCTGTCGAGTCTTTCGCCGTCGCCCTGCGCGACATCCTCCTTGACCAGCTTGAGCCAGAAATAGCCGTATGGGCCAAGCGCAACCATGTAGGGCGACTTGCGGATCTTCGGGAAACGGTTCATGCTGAAAACCTCCTCGGGCACGCACCCTTCGTACTTCGACAGATCGATGGCAACGGCCTGCGCATTGCGGGAAAGGTTGATCACCGACAGGATGGTCTCGTCCTCATAGGCGCGGATGAACATAAGCACCTTGGGGTTGCTGACCTGCAGGAACTCGATGCTGCCGCGGTTGAACGCCTTGAAGCGGCGGGCAGTGGAGATCGTGTGGCGCATCCACCAGAGCAGGGAGTTCATGTTGGTCTCCTGCACCTCAACGTTGACCGCCTCGTAATGGTACTCGGGATCGATGATCACCGGCAGCAGTAACTTCTGGGGATTTGCCCTGGAGAAACCGGCGTTACGGTCAGCGTTCCACTGCATCGGTGTGCGCACGCCGTCGCGGTCGCCGAGATAGAAGTTGTCGCCCATGCCGATCTCGTCGCCGTAGTAGAGGACCGGCGTTCCAGGCAAAGAGAGCAGCATGATGTTCATGAGCTCTATGCGACGGCGGTCGTTCTGCATGAGCGGCGCCAGGCGGCGGCGGATGCCGAGGTTGATACGCGCCTTGGGATCGTTGGCATAGACACGGCGCATGTAATCGCGCTCCTCGTCGGTCACCATTTCAAGGGTCAGCTCGTCGTGGTTGCGCAGGAACGATGCCCACTGGCACCCTTCCGGGATCTCCGGAGTCTGGTCGAGAATGTCGATGAGCGGAAAGCGGTCCTCCATGGCCAGCGCCATGTACATGCGCGGCATGAGCGGGAAATGGAAGTTCATGTGGCACATGTCACCCGTGCCGAAGTAACCGGCGGCGTCCTCAGGCCACTGGTTCGCCTCGGCGAGCAGCATTCTGTTCGGATAGTTGGTATCCACGTAGGTGCGAAGTTTCCGCAGGTAGTCATAGGTCGGCGGAAGGTTCTCGCAGTTGCTGTTCTCGGCTTCGTAGAGGTAGGGAACGGCATCGAGCCTGAGTCCGTCGACACCCATGCCGAGCCAGAAGTCGAGCACGTCAAGCAGCGCCTTGTGCACCGCAGGGTTCTCGAAGTTCAGGTCGGGCTGGTGGTGGTAGAAGCGGTGCCAGAAGTACTGGTTGGCCACCGGGTCCCATGTCCAGTTTGAGGTCTCGAAATCCTGGAAAATGATCCTGGTCTCTGCGTATTTGTTGGGATCGTCGCTCCAGACGTAGTAGTCGCGCTCCGGCGATCCTGCCGGCGCCTTGCGTGCCTTCTTGAACCATTCGTGCTGATCGGAGGTGTGGTTCACCACCAATTCGGTGATGACCTTGATGCCACGCCGGTGAGCCTCTTCAAGGAACTCCCTGAAGTCATCGATGGTCCCGTAATCCGGATTCACAGACATATAGTCGGCAATATCATAACCGTCGTCGCGCAGCGGCGAGGGGTAGAACGGCAGGATCCAGATGGCTGTTACGCCGAGGCTTTCGAGGTAACCGAGTTTGCTCTTCAGTCCCTGGAAATCTCCGATTCCGTCGTTGTTGCTGTCGCAGAAGGTCTTGACATGGAGTTCGTAAATGATAGCGTCCTTATACCAGAGGGGTTCCGGTTGGTAGCTCTTCATGGCTTTTGCTTTAGACATGGGTGATATGGTGCGGTGCGTTAGGTTATGATGGCAGAATTATTCTGAAAATGTGCGCAGGCATGATGGCAGGGTTCAGCTCGATGTAGTTCCACTCGCCGTTCCACTCGTAGCTGCGCCCGGAAAGCAGGTCCTCGACCCCGAACACCTGGGTGTGCGGCAGGCCGAAAAGTTCGAGAGGAAAGCGCAGCCAGCCTCCGCGAGTGTTCTTGTGGTCAAGGCTGACCACCGTGAGAATGACGTTGCTGCCGTCGGCCGAGCGTTTCATGTAGCCCATGATCTGGTCATGCTCCCGGCCCTGGCCGGCTTCGATGCGCACGAAGGTGATGTCGTTGGTCTGCTGCAGGGCGGGGTTGTTCTTCCTTATCCGGTTGACCATGGCGATCTCGGAGCGGATGTTGCCCGGTCTGTCGAGGTCCCAGTTCTTTATCTCGTACTTCTCCGAGTCGATATACTCCTCCTTGCCGGGGGCCACGGGCACATGCTCGCAAAGCTCATATGCCGGACCGTACATGCCGTAGTTCGAGGAGAGCGTAGAGGCAAGGATGAACCTGATGATGAATTTGGAACGATTGCCGCTCTGCAACTCTTCGTGCAGGATGTCGGGGGTGTTCGGCCAGAAATTCGGGCGCATGTACTCCCTGAGCTCCGTAGTGGTGAGTTCGGTCAGGTAGTCCTGCAGTTCGTGCTTGGTGTTGCGCCAGGTAAAATAGGTATAGGAGTGACTGTAACCCGCTTTGGCAAGGCGCGCCATAAGCTTCGGACGGGTGAACGCCTCGGCGAGGAAAACCGTATCGGGATGAACATCGCGAATGGAACCGATGGCCCATTCCCAGAACGGGAAGGCCTTGGTGTGGGGGTTGTCCACACGGAAAATCTTCACCCCTTTGCTGATCCAGAACAGGAATACATCCCTGAGCGCGACCCAGAGATTCTGCCAGTCCTTCGATTCGAAGTCGATAGGCAGGATATCCTCGTAACGCTTCGGGGGATTTTCGGCGAACTGTACCGTGCCGTCCGGGCGCCAGCGGAACCACTGCGGGTGCTCCAGTACCCAGGGATGGTCGGGCGAACACTGGAAGGCGATGTCGAGCGCCACAGAAATGCCTTGCTGCTCCGCCGCCTGCACGAACGCCTCGAAATCCTCGATAGTGCCGAGTTCGGGATGCACGGAGGTATGGCCGCCATCGGGGCTGCCGATCGCCCAGCAGCTACCCGGCTCGTCCAGGCCTGCGATCAACGAATTGTTTTTGCCCTTCCGCTTGGCGAGGCCGATCGGGTGGATCGGGGGAAGGTAAACCACGTCAAAACCCATCCGGGCGATACGCGGCAGAATGTTTATGCAATCCTTGAATGTACCGTGCTTTCCCGGCTCGCTCGACCACGACCGGGGGAAAAACTCGTACCAACTGCTGAAGCCGGCCTTCTTCTGATCGATCTGGAGCAAAAGCACCTTTTCATAGATGCTCGCCATCGCCTTTTCAGGGCTGCGGCTCATGGCGGCGCTGAGATCTTCGCCGAATGCAGCCTCGACGGCCTTGTCGGGCATGCCGACTGACAGGAGGCCTACGTTGTGGTGCAACGTTCCGGCATCCTCATCCCTGGCCCTCGCGGCACCGAGTTCAACGATGGTCGCACCGATGCGCAGATCGAGGCCCACATCCTGGCCGGCATCCAGCTTCTTCCTCAAGCCTTTCTGCCATGTCTGGAAATGGTCGATCCATGCCTGCACGGTGTACTCGTACATCCCTGGCACGCCGACTTCGAACGAAGCCGTCCAACGGTCGTTGACCTTGGGCGCCATAGGCACCGTCGTCCACTCCTGCGCGTTTCTCCTGCGGTACAGGAGTTCGGCAACAATGGTATCTGCGCCGTCAGTAAAAATATCGGCCTCGATGGTCACCTGGTCACCTTCGACCCTTTTTGCCGGAAAACGGCCACCATCGATTTCAGGAGAGACATTTTCGATAACCACCCTACGGCGTCCGTCGAAAGGGCGATCAGGACGAATCGGGGCTGGCAGGATAAACTCTGGTTTCATAGGATGAAATAAGTGGAACTTCCGGCCAGCACCTTTGGACAGGCCGCACAGGAGATCCTTCCCCGGACAGGCGGACAGGTCTTTCCGCAATAAATCCGGACAAACATGTGCCCTGTATTTATAAAAATATGAAATGTAGCATTCTTTTCTCCCGCGGGGAGCATCTATTTCTTCAACTATCCAAAAACTTCAAGCCCCGGTCCAATTTGATTTGAATGAAAAAAATCCTTCCTTTCGTGAGCACAGTTTTTCATCAAGAATTGACCCATACAGCCATGTTCGACGCCGAAAAAGACCGCCTGCACGCAATCAACCACCGTCTGGATCAGTTACGGGGGTATCTTTGACATCGATGAACGCAAAGAGAAGGTAAGCGACCTGGAAAAGGTCACGGCTGCACCTGATTTCTGGAACGACCAGAAAACCGCGCACACCGTGCTCAAAGAGCTCAATGAACACAAATCCTGGACCGAGGCTTTCGACCGCATCCATACCGATGCGCACAACGCTTCCGAAGAGATCATCATCGCCACAGAACTCGAGGACGAATCGCTCGTCGAGGATCTCGACGCGACACTCGACCGGCTCGACCACGAGATCTCGGCAATGGAGTTCCGGAACATGCTCTCCGGCAAGGACGATGCCGGTAACGCGATGATCATTATCCATGCCGGCGCCGGCGGTACCGAAGCGCAGGACTGGGCTGAGATGCTCTACCGTATGTATATGCGCTGGGCGGAACGCAAAGGCTTCAAGGTTTTCACCGACGACTATCAGGAGGGCGACGGCGCAGGCATCAAGACCGCCACGCTCGAAATCATCGGGCCTTACGCCTACGGATACCTCAAGGCCGAGAACGGCGTGCACCGGCTCGTCAGGGTTTCGCCGTATGACTCCAATGCTCGTCGACATACTTCGTTTGCCAGCGTTTTCACCTATCCCGAAGCTCCTCCCGACGTCGAAATCGAGGTCCGCAAGGAGGATCTCGAACTGTCGACCTTCCGAAGCGGCGGCAAGGGCGGCCAGAACGTTAACAAGGTCGAAACGGCCGTGCGAATCAAGCACATCCCTTCCGGTATCGTGGTGGGATGCCAGGAGGAGCGCTCGCAGTTCCAGAACAGGGAACGCGCGATGAAGATGCTCATGGCCCAGCTCTACCAGCGGAAGCGGGAAGAGGAAGAGGCGCAAAAAAGAGAGATCGAGGGCAAGAAAAAGAAAATCGAGTGGGGCAGCCAGATCCGCAGCTATGTGCTCGACGACCGACGCATAAAGGACCACCGGACCAACTACGAACGGTTCGACGTCGAAAACGTGCTCGATGGCGACCTCGACGAGTTCATACAGCGATACCTTTCCGAATTCGGCGACTGAGCAGGAAACGCCATGAGAGCGCATCTGTTTTTACCGTACGGAAGTAAGGGCGGTTCGCGAACCGCCCCTACGCGTATGGCAGTGGGGGAGCGCAGAAATCACGGGTTTTTCCCGGGAGACCAAAAAGGTCTGGACGACAGACATTAACGGATTTTACCCTGCGGATAATCACTTTCTCATTCGGAAAAGGATTAACCCGAAGGAGAGTTCAATAATTGTTGTCAGCATTTCAGGAGGCCGTCTCATAAGTCTGGATAAAGCAGCTTTTTATAGTTAGAACTCTGATAGCACCGGCCTCCGGCTCAACTCATAATCTGCCATCCAAAAACACAACACACGGGTGCTTCTGTTTTTTGTTTTGTGTAGGGGCGGTTCGCGAACCGCCCTTACGGACAAGGTGAACGGACCACTGAAGGCGAGACTGGCACTCCCGGCAATGCAAAGAGGCTTCGTCACCTTAACAAATGAGACAGCTTCTTTTGTATCAACGGCTATGTGGCAATCGGATCGCGGAACAAATTACCATAGGTACCCATGACCCTGTCGGAACGCCCAGCCCTGAAGTTCGGCATCATCACCGACATCCACTACGCTCCAGAAGAGTGCGCTGCCGCCGCCGCCACGGCCTGCGGCCTCGACCGATGCATATCGTACTGGCAGGAGGCCGGCACGGCGTTCGTCGTGCAACTCGGAGACCTCATCAGCCGCGAAGGCCCGGAAGCCGAAACCGATCTGCTCGCCGTCAGGGAGATGCTCGCCCGATACCCCGGAAAGATGGTGCACGTGCCCGGCAACCACTGCCTCGCCGTGCCGGCAGAAAAACTCTTCCGGCTCATGGCCATCCCTGCGCCGTATTACTCATTTGCTGAAGGCGGCATCCGCTTCATCGTGCTGCACGGCATGGCTGTTTCAGTGCTCTCCGAACCGGATAACGAAACAGACCGGCAGATGCTCAACCACTACCGCGACGATTTGCAGGCGCTCATGTACTGCGGCGCAGTCGGAACCCGGCAACTGGAGTGGCTCGTCTCGGAGCTCGACGCATCAATGCGCAACAGGGAGCCGGTCATCGTGCTCTCCCATCTGCCGCTGCTCGAAGAAACCACCGACGCGAAGCACGGCCTGCTCTGGAACCACGAGGCCGTCACAGAAGTCATCCTGCAGTACGCCAACGTCCGGGCCTGCTTGAGCGGCCACTACCATCCGGGAGCCTGCGCTCTCCGGAACGGTGTTCATTTCATCGTGATACCAGGCTTCTTCACCCGGAACGTGCCCCCCTGCTTCCCCTGCGGCACGGTTGAAATATCCGGCGGAAGACTCATCCTCAACGCCAACGACGGCCGCGTGCTGCATGATCTGGAGTTCCGGGAAGTACTGTAAAACCGGGATGCCAAGCATCGGCGTCAGTCTGCTTTCAGCTCCCGGATAACCGACGCTATGCTTTTCGTGTCTGTCAGCATCCAGGGATGCAGCAGCACAGGAAGCCTGACATCCCTGAACTCCTGCATCCTGGAACTTGCAGCGGGAACGACAGAGAGATCGAACGGCGTCCACATCGATACCGGGCGAAGGTTCCGCAGGACAGCCGGATCATGGTTCAGATCGTTAAGGAAGGCGCTGTTCGGACGCATCTGCCGTCCTCCCCTGTGTGGCAGTCCGTATGCAAGCAGGCTGCCGTTATGCGGAGCCGAAAGGGAGATGAACTTCTCAACCCGCGGGATGCCGTCCAGATCCTGCAGATAGTACCTGCATACGAGGCCGCCCATGCTGAATCCGATCAGGAAAAACTTCTCATGCAGGGGCAAGTGAAGCTCCACATAGTCATGCAGTTGGTGCGCAAGATGATCAAGTCCTTTACTGCCGCTATTTGGAGTCAGATCCGGCATGAAGGTTCTGAAACCCTCGGCGATTAGGGATTCTGACATTTTCCGGAACACGTCGCCTGTATCGAAAATCCCGTGCACCAGCACAATATTGCCGGACCGGTTACGCTCTGCATCCATTACTGTGCCGAATAATCTGGCGTGCGTTCGGCACCTCGTATTGTAGCCTCGCCATTAAGAAAGAAAATCATCGCCATGGTCTGCGAGTAGGCAAAAAAGAGGTCGTATATGACTTTGGTGGCTACCTGCACGATCAGCACGTTCGGCAGCAGGATCATAAGCGGCTGGATCGCGCTGACGAAAATGATGTAGAAGAGCAAAAAGACCAGATGGAAGCCGCATACCCGCCACCACTGACCTTTCACAAGCCCTTTCGAGAAGTCCAGGGCGGCCTTCCCCGAGAGCCCCCTGACGGAGACCGCCATGAGGAAAAAGATGTAGTAGACACCCCAGACTATTCCGGGAACAACGAGCAAAAGCGTCAGCCCCGTCACGATCAGCCCGGCAAGAAATGTGGTTACGACCGAAGCACCCCACCGGGAGAGCGCTTGACGAAACGCTTCGTTCCACGAACGGGAACTTCCGGCCACAGAGGAGTCGATGAGCATGAACAGGGCCATAAAGGATATGTTCCTGAAAAGCATCTCCATGACGACGGAAAATGTCGTAAAGGGGCCCATCCCGTGGGCGCCAGCCGATATGGCCGATTCGCTTGCGGGGATCAGCGAGCGGATGAGGTCAAGCGGAATGGCGATGATCAGCACGATCGGCAGGATAGACCGGAAATTTCTCCGGTACACATCCCAGCCGATCGCAATCAGCCTGTCGAGTTCGAGCTTTGCACCCGTGATTTCGGCATTCATGGAGGTTTCGTCCTGGGGCATGCGTATGTCTCCCTGTCGATTCGTTCTTAATGAAGGATCACCAGGTTTCCCGGTGAATCTTTTCCTGCTTGTACTTGTCGATGGGCGGTTTTGAAGTTACCGGGTGGCCGAGAGGAATGATGTTCAGGGGAATCACTCCGTCCGGAATGTGCAGGACAGACCTGACATGAGCCATCCTGTCATCATAGGGATATGCTGCGACCCACACTGCACCCAGGCCAAGAGCCTCTGCCGCCAAAAGGATATTTTCGCTGGCACAGGTCGCGTCGATAACCGCAAGTTCGACACTCTGCCCATTTGCCTCTTCAGGCAACGCACAGACAGCGATCGCAGCTCCTGCCTTACCAAGCATCTTCCCGTAAGGCAGGCCCTCGCTGAGCCTGTCGAGCTCCTCCCTGCCGGTCAAAACAATAAAGGCCCACGGCTGCATGTTTTTGGCCGTCGGCGCCGACATTCCTGCCCGCACAATCGCCTCGAGCTCGTTCTCATCGACGCCTGCTTCTGTGAAATCACGAACGCTCCGTCGTCTTAAAATCACCGACAACTCATCCCTTACCTTCTTTTCGCTGTTCATCCTGCCGCTCCTTCATCAAATTTACAATATAATTACAACAAGCTCAACAGACACGCCCCAGATGCTGGTCCCTGAAACGATGACACCCGGTTAAAGCAAAGGTGCAATAACCGGGCATCACATACAAATATGAAACAGGGTGACCCTTTTACTCCCAGCTTACCTTCCTGCCTTTAAGAACCGACCGGGCACTCTCGAAGCCAAGCTTTGCCGCCTTTTTCATGTCCTCAACCGCATCTTTTTCGTCACCGAGCGCGCTTTTGGCAAACGAACGCTTAAAAAACGCCTTGGGCATAGCCGGGATTGAGTTCGATGGCCTTGTTGAAATCCGTAATGCTGCCCGCATGGTCCTTGTTCTCGGCAAGGAATGCCTTCGGATCTAGTTTCACAGCTTTCGTGTAATCAGCCAAAGCTCCCTGCTGGTCACCGAGGGCCTTTTTCACATTACCGCGATTGTTGAATGCATCACCGAACTTCGGGATGAGAGCAATTGCCTTGTCATAATCTGCCAGGGCACCCTTGAAGTCACCTTTCGATGGACTTGCGATACCATTACTGAAAAGGCCTTGACTGCCTGCACCAGGTCAGCACCGGTTTTGTCGCCGGCATCAGCGTTGGCAACAGCGCGATTGAAATAGACACCGACAAGCTGTGGATTCAGATTGAGCGCTTTGGTGTAATCGGCGATGGCGCCGCTGTAATCCTTGAGCGCTCTCCGGGCAACACCGGAATTTAACCAGGCCTCCGCATAGCCGGGATTCAACTTGACGGCCTTTGTGAAATCAGCAAAGGCTCCACTATGATCGCATCCGCTCAACTTCGCAGCCCCGCAATTGTGGAATGCCTTGGCATTTTTGGCATCAACAGCGATTGCCTTCGCATAATCGGCAATCGCCCCTTGGGAATCCCCCTTTGCGGCCTTCTCATTGCCCGTTTTAAAATAATCAGTTTTTGAAGCCGGGCCGACATGGCAATAACCTGATGCCGTATTTTCACTTGAGCACTACCACGAAATTTTACGAAGAGCCAAAGAAAAAACAGGAGTCAAACTGCTCGTTCAAGCACTTCAGCAACTCGTTTGGCGGAAGCTCCATCCCATTTTTCAGGAATAAGGGTCTTGCCTGTGGGCTTGCCGGAAAGAATGACCGAAGCTCGTTCGAGAATCTCCTGCTCGTCCCAGTCAACAAGAACGTTGGTGCCGACCTCGATGGTGGAAGGGCGCGACGTTGTCTGGCGCAAGGTGAGGCAGGGCACGTTCAAGACCGTAAGTTCGGCTTCGAACTCGTCGGTGTCGGTCAACACGAAGGCCGACTCCTTGAGCACTCGCAGCATGTCGACATACGCGGGCATACCGACGACACGGAGACCGGAAATGGTCCCGAAGGCCTCATGAAGGGCCTCGGCAGGTTCAGTACCATAAAGCAGGAGCACCGTAGTCGTGGCCGCAATCGATTCGAGCACCTTGCAGAGAATGTCCCGGTTTTGACCGGTTTCGGACCGGAGAGGCATTCCGAGCAGCACGGTTACAAATTTTTTCGGCTTTACTTCGAGCACGTCGAGCACGCCGGATTTGTTGGCATCGCCGATGAGCTTGACAAGGCTGTCGATAGCGGTGTTGCCGACAAAGAGGATCCTGTCGTCGGCGACGCCTTCATTAATGAGATTGTAGACGCCGCTGTGCTCGCTGACGAAAAGTAGCGTCGCAATGGAATCGAGGACGAGGCGGTTGACCTCTTCGGGTTCCGTGCGATCATAGCTTCGCAGGCCGGCTTCGAGGTTGAAGACGGGAATGACCATCCTTGAGGCCACAAGGGCGGCTGCGAGACTTGCGCTGTCATCGCCGCCAGGCACTACGAAGTCAGGGGCGATTTCGTCGAAAATCCGTTCGAAGGCAAGCATGAGCTCGGCGATCTCTCCAGCAGGGGTGGCAGCTTCGACCTGTACAGTGTGGAGTTCGCCCGAGATGCCGAATGCCGCAACGAGCGCATCGTGTTCGGCATTGTCTCCGGCACGGAGTGCGCGCACCAGAACTGGTTCGAGAAGACCGTTTTTCCTCAAAACGTTGAAAAGCGGAGCAACATGGAGAAACGCTGAGCGTTCCTGGGCAATCAAGACTATTTTTTTCACACCAAAAAGCTTTATTACATTAAATGACTGAACGATAACCCCTCAGATCTCAGGGAGACCAGGCCATATGGGAAAAAGACGATTGCTCGCAATAGCCTTATTGTGCCTGCTACTGCCTATGACCGTCCGGCTTCAGCGCCTGACGGATAATACGGCCTCTGCGGAAAAAAAGAAAACAATCCTTGAACATGCCGACAGCATAGAGGGCGGCGAGGCCCCTGGCCCGTCCGGCAAAAGCATGCCTTACAGGTCGGCAATCGGCAGCGTGGTGTTCCTGCACGACAAGACGACGCTGAAATGCGACAAGGCAACCGACTATCCCGATGGCAACCGCATCGACCTCAAAGGAAACATCTTCATCAAGGACAATACGGTCGAGACTTACGGCGATACCGGTGTCTACCGCCCGGACGACGAGAGCGGCGAGCTGATGGGCAACGTACGCGGCCGGGTGATTGACGACAGTCTGGTGGCAAAATCGAAGCGGTCATCGTACAACCAGAAAACTGACGTGATCTGGTTGTACGATGACGCCGTCGCATGGCACCGCGGCAGGCAGCTCAGCGGTGACTCAATCCGGATACACGTGCATGAGGTCGCCGGCAAAAAGAAAGTGGACGAGATCCAGGTACATGGCCATGCCTTTCTCGCGGCAAGGGATACCCTGTCGACCACCCCTGCACTCTATGACCAGTTTTCCGGCCAGCATATGGTGGCCACGCTGGACGATCGGTCTCGTCTGACCGGGGTCACGACAACCGTGAAGGCCAAAAGCCTGTACCATGTCTACGATAATGATAACCATCCGTCAAGCGTGAACTTCACTTCCGGGGAGGTCATCCGCATGTTTTTCATCGAGGGGAAGCTGAGCAGGATCCTTGTCACCAGCCGTTCACTGGGAAAAGAGTACCCGAAAAGGTTGTGGACCGATAAAGGCATCAATCTCCCCGATTTCAGGCTGCGCGACAGCGAGAAGCCCGTTTTCAGGTAATGAAAAAAGCCTTCCCGTTTTCGGAGAAGGCTTTTTCAGGTTTTATGTAATCTATGGGCGTCACTTCGCATGCGGGCAGGAACCGCCAGCGCATCCCCCGCCGGATTCAGAGCCTTTTGATGACGATTTGCTGCCACAATAGTCGGTGCTGTAGAAGCCCGAACCCTTGAGCACGAAACCGCCCTCGGCGCTTATGACACGTTCGAAAGTCTCTTTGCCGCACTCGGTGCAGGTGGTCAGCGAGGGATCACTCATCCTCTGGAAAACTTCGTATTCAAATCCACAACTGTTACAGCGGTACTGATAGGTTGGCATACTCTTTTCCTCCGTTAAGAATCTATTTCTGGGTATTTTGATGATACATTTCGTTACGATGCAAAGGCCGGAAAGCCCCTGCGATGAAGGTTTCCGTATATAACTATATTTATTTTCAAAAAAAAGTTTCACCGGTGATCGTAAAAACCCGAGCGGTCGTGCTCCGCGAGATCAAGTACAGGGACCAGTCCAAGATCTGCCTGCTCATGACCAGTGAGTACGGACAGGTGTCGGTGATCCTGAAAGGCGGCCGGAGCTCGAAGAGCAGGATCGGCATGCTGTTCTCGCCCGGCAACATCATCGACACCGTGCTCTACCGGAAAAGCACGCGCGACATTCAGCTCGCGAGCGACGCCAGCCTCGTGCTCAGCCCGCTGTCGTCTGAACCGGACCTCGACCGCTTCAGCGTGCTGTACCGGGTGCTCGACCTGGCTCGATACTCGTCCGGCACCGAGGAAAAGAACCTCCAGCTCTTCTCGCTCCTCTGTACGACGATCGAGCAGCTCTGCAATGCGAACGAAAGCTTCCGGCAAATCCTTGCCTGGTTCCTCCTGAGGCTTGTCGGCGTGCTCGGCTTCGACCCGTCGATCGACCGGTGCGTATTCAGCAGGGAGGAGCTGATGACTGCCGTCAACGAAGGGCTCCAGGAACTGCACTTCGTCCATGATCCTGGAGGATTCGCCCTGCCGGGATCAACCGCCGCATTCGACGCCTCCGTCCAGACGGTCCCGGTAAGCCGTTACCTGCTCATCCGTGCCCTTGCCTCCAGAGGGGTCTGCTCCTGCCCTGACGCCTGCCCGTCCGATGTGAATGCGGTCTGTGACCTGTTGCAGGAGTACTGCTCCCGACACCTCGACCGCATGCCGCACCGCAAGCACCTCGATATCGTCTCGCGCCTCATGTCGGCATGACGCCCGGCCATACGCAGGCTTTCAATCTTCGGTACTATTTTCTATCTTGACCAGATATTTTTTCATTGTCACTCATTCGACTAATTTCAAACCGATCGATTCGACATGCCTCAACACACCAGATCTGCCGAGCTTTTCGAGAAAGCAAAGAAGTTCATTCCAGGCGGCGTGAACTCCCCGGTCCGCGCCTTCAAATCCGTAGGCGGCAACCCCATCTTCATGGCCAAGGGCCAGGGCGCATACATGACCGACGTTGACGGCAACACCTACCTGGATTATGTCGGATCGTGGGGTCCGTTCATCCTCGGCAGCATGCATCCGCGCATCACCGCCGCAATCGAATACACCCTCAGGAACATCGGCACCAGTTTCGGCACCCCTATCGAAATCGAGATCGAGATCGCCGAACTCCTTTCGAAGATCGTGCCCTCAATCGATATGGTCCGCATGGTCAACAGCGGCACCGAAGCAACCATGTCGGCGGTCCGCCTTGCCCGCGGTTACACCAAGCGCGACAAGATCATCAAATTCGAAGGCTGCTACCACGGCCACGGAGACAGCTTCCTGATCAAGGCCGGTTCCGGCGTGCTGACCCTCGGCGACCCTGACAGCCCCGGCGTCACCAAAGGCACCGCCAACGACACCCTGAACGCCACCTACAACGATATCGAATCGGTAAAGGTGCTGGTCAACGAGAACAAGGGACAGATCGCGGCAATCATCATCGAACCGGTCGCCGGCAACACGGGCGTCATCCCTGCGAAGAAAGAGTTCCTCGTCGCACTGCGCGAACTCTGCACCCAGGAGAACATCGTGCTGATTTTCGACGAGGTCATGTGCGGATTCCGCGTGGCCCTCGGCGGTGCACAGCAACTCTACGGCGTCACTCCCGACCTGACCACGATGGGCAAGATCATCGGTGGCGGCCTTCCTGTCGGCGCCTTCGGCGGCAAGCGCGAGATCATGGAAAACGTCGCTCCGCTCGGCTCCGTCTACCAGGCAGGTACGCTGTCAGGCAACCCGCTTGCGCTGACCGCCGGCCTCGAAACCCTTAAAATCCTCATCGAAGAGGATCCGTATCCGGAACTCGAAAGAAAAGCCGCGTTCCTCGAAGCAGGCTTCAGGGACAACATGCAGAAGCTCGGCCTGAACTACGTACAGAACCGCGTCGGCTCCATGGCCTGCCTGTTCTTCACCGAAACCCCGGTCGTCGACTACAAGAGCGCCATCACCGCCGATGCAACCATGTACGGCAGGTACTTCCGCTCGATGCTCGATCAGGGCATCTACCTCGCCCCGTCCCAGTTCGAGGCAATGTTCACCAGCTACGTGCACACCGACGCTGACCTCGACAAGACCGTCAAGGCGAACTACAACGCGCTGGTCGCTGCCTGCAAATAAGCGGCTGCGCGACAAGCAACACAAAAAGGGAGGCTCAACCGGCCTCCCTTTTTGATTTTTGTATAAAATCCCCCGGTCAACGGCGACTGCATCAGACAACTCTCCGGACACGGTCAAGTCCCACCATCGCCATGAGTTACCGTTGATGCAAGTCTACAGGTACGATAAGTTGCTTTTTTACGGGCCTTGAAGGCCATATGGCGTGCAGTTGATTCGTGACGATTCGAGGCGAGTTTATTTTCAGTTCATTAATCCAGATGAATCTGCCGGTATTTCTTCATGATCAGATCCTTGTAAGCACTCCGAAGTTCTTTACCAAGAAAACTTCTGTCGATCAGCAGCTCCAGAACGGGACGTGCCTTGCGGAACTTCCTGAACAAGCGCTCCTGAACCACCTCATCAACCGACAACGTTGTCAACGCGGTCTTGAAATCCTTGAACGTTATCCTTTTTTTCTTTCCGTTCAGCGTCAGGGCAAGGTCTTCATCGTCTGAGGGCATCAGAAGTGCGGTGGAGAGGAGGTCGTAGGCAGGAGCAAGGCTCACCCCACCCCTTTCGGGAATATCGATCAACGAAAAATTTTTCAGGTGCATATCGGCATTCCCTGTTAAAAAGCAAAACAGCACCACCTCGAAAAAATTGATGACGTCGAGACGCGGATTTGCCGAGAACCGGAGGATGGCTTTGGCGATCTGTTCATACGAACCGTGGTATTTATTTTCCGTCAGTCGCCCGGTCAGCTGGCACATATCCTCCATGTGCAGCTTTCCCTGCTTTGTACGATCAATCCGGCGCGTAAGGTATGCCAGGTTACCCGACGCCATCCGTATAAGCGTATGCGGAACGGTTGCTATCCGTAATGCGGCCGCCATATGCATCGTCAGGTCCTCGGTTTCAGGCAACTGGGGAAATCGCTCCGAAGGAGGCTTGAGGATGTATCCTCCCCACAACCCGACAATAGTGAATAGCCCAGGAATACGGTTTTTTCCGGAAGACTCAAGATATAGCGAGAGTTTAGGCTGTACTCCGGTAATGACGGTACGGCTTTGAATGACCTCCAGTGCGAGCTCATCGAGCTGGTTTTCATCGTAGGGTAAAACCGGAGGCGAGGCCGACCCGAACATTCTGCGGCTGCATTTCGGATGGAAATCACCCTCGTTTGAAGCCAATGGCTCGTAGCAAAAAAGACAGTGACGTTGCATGGCTCACTCCATGTTAACAGGATGCACGCTGACCGCTCCGATGCAATCCTGGCAGCAATTCATCAATAGCCCCATACGGTCCCGTGAATCGAGTTTCCAGTTCCGCTCGGCAACCTCAAGCAACCAGCCTTCCGGTATCAGGCCGTCAAAAAAAGGAAACATGGTTCTGCTCGAATATGCGGCACTCTGCAGCGGCAACGTCAGGCTGACCGGCTTGGCATCATTCGACTCAAGGTATGCCTGGTCGTACAGGAAATGATAGCCCTCTTCATCCTGAATCAACCACCCGGCAGTTCTGTCACAATATATTACCTCAGCTTTCTGCATCGGCTATGCCTCCCATTCCTGCCTGACGGGGCCAAGCTCGTAACCGAACAGGCCAAGCACCTGATTCACCTTGTCCAGCCGTAACGTCTTTTTTCCCTGCTCGAGATCACGAATAAAGCGCAGTCCCGTACCGGCCTTTTCCGCCAATTCAGGCTGGGTCAGCCCCAAAGACTTTCGTCTGTTGCGGACAAATTCAGATAACTCGTTCATAAGCCTCAATAGTCTGGTCGAGCAAGCAGATTACTTATAATCAATTTATACCATTTCGGGTATAAATCAAAAGAATTACAGCGCAACCATACCCGTCCGGGGATAACCCAAAAGAACAAAGCCTACACTATACCAGAAAGGGTATACGATCAACCAGGCTGTATTCCCGATCGTGAACTATAATTCCACCGATTACGTCTAACAAGACCGTCAAGCCGAACGACAACACACTGGTCGCCAGTTGCAAATAATCGGATGCACGACATAGCAACAAAAAAAGGGAGGCTCAACCGGCTTCCCTCTTTTGTTTGGATATAGAGCATCATTCTTCCCCGACCCGATGCTATCTGAACAGTTCAAGCGGATCGATCTGCATGAAATCCTGCCATGGAATACCGGAATTACCGACCAGAAGCACCTTTTTCGGATCGAACAAACGCTGGAACATATCCATGCCAGCAAGTGCACGTGAGCGGCTGCTTTTGATCTCAAGCCCGATGATCTCGTTTCGGTACTCCAGCACAAAATCGACTTCGTGGTTGCCTTGCCTCCAGTAAAACAGCTTCAAGGGACCGGTTCGGGCATGGTTCAGAAGATGTGCGCCGATGGCCGATTCCACCCATCGCCCCCAGAGTTCGGGATTCTGTCGGACTTGCCCGAAGGTCAACGGTTGCTGGGCACTTTGCAGCGCCATGTTGTACACCTGAAACTTCGGACTTGAAGCCTTGGTTCGCACCTCCTGGTTGCTGAATTTTTCAAGCCCGGCAAGAAGTCCTGCCGTATCGAGCAGATTCAGGTAATGGGCAAGCGTGGTGGTATTGCCTGCATCCTGAAGTTGTCCAAGCATTTTGGTATAGGAGAGCATCTGGCCTGAATAGCTGCATCCGAGTTCGAACAACCGCTTCATGAGCGCAGGCTTGTCCACCCTAGTGAGCATGAGGATATCTTTCGATATGCTCGTTTCCACAAGCGAATCAGTTATATACCGTGCCCATCGCGCCTCATCGTCAACAAGAGAAGCCGCGCCTGGGTATCCGCCGAACCAGACATACTGTTCAGGCGTAAAATCGAATGCCTGATGCATTTCGCTGTATGACCAGTGACCGAGAGGGATGATCTCGAAGCGCCCTGCCAGCGATTCCGTAAGCCCCTGCTGCAGGAGCAGACGGGATGAGCCAAGGATGATGACTTTGAGATTCCTCTCGCTGGCGGAATCGGCATCCCACTCTTTTTTAACCGTTTCACTCCAGTTGCCGA
>Ga0326726_10000061_pt1 | contig 98205 bp, 100 predicted proteins | sample MHFenrmetagenome_2_FD_207603 | JGI IMG/M metagenome (GOLD analysis project Ga0326726, IMG submission 207603) | Lab enriched peat soil microbial communities from Michigan Hollow, Ithaca, NY, United States - MHF15MN | ecosystem: Environmental > Terrestrial > Soil > Wetlands > Peat | place: USA... | reverse complement strand
ACCGCGAGATACACGTTCTCAAAACAGGTCATCCACGGCAGCAGCGAGTGGTTCTGGAACACCACCGCGCGGTCCGGGCCTGGCCCGGCGATCTCGCGCCCGGCGCACACCAGCACGCCGCCCGAGGACTCGGTGAGGCCGGAGATCAGATTCAGCAGCGTTGACTTGCCGCAGCCGGAATGGCCGATGATCGTGACGAACTCGCCCTGATGAACGGTTAGGTTTACATCGCGCAGCGCCACAAACCGGCCGCTGCGGGTGTCAAACACCTTGTGCACGTTTTCCAGCAATACGTAACGTTGTTCCATGGCTCACCCCTGGTATTCGAAGCGTTTGGCGACCAGCACCAGTGCCTGCTCAAGCAACAGGCCGATGATGCCGACCACGAAGATTGCGATAATGATGTGTTCGACGTTCAGGTTGTTCCACTCATCCCACACCCAGAAGCCGAGACCGACGCCGCCGGTGAGCATTTCGGCCGCGACGATCACCAGCCAGGCCACACCGATCGACAGGCGCACACCGGTGAGCATGTACGGCAGCACCGCCGGGAACAGGATTTTGCTGAACACCTTCCACTCGCTGAGGCGCAGCACGCGTGCCACGTTCAGGTAGTCCTGCGGCACGCGCGTTACGCCCACGGCGGTGTTGATGATCATCGGCCAGATGCTGGAGATGAAAATCACCCACACCGCCGCCGGCTGCGCCTCCTTGAACACATACAAACCGATCGGCAGCCAGGCGAGCGGCGAGACCGGGCGCAGCAGGCTGATGATGGGCGCACTCATGCGACTCAGAAACGTGAATCGCCCGATCAGGAAGCCGCACGGGATGCCGATCAGCGCCGCCAGACCGAAGCCCATACCGACGCGCATGAGTGAGCGCAGCACGTTCCAGCCGATACCCTGGTCGTTTGGGCCGTTCTGGTAGAACGGGTGGCTGAACACCTCCACTGCCGAGACCCAGGTCTTAACCGGCCCGGGCAGGCCGCTCAGGTGTGCGACCTGCGCCCAGGCCAGGACAAAGAGTGTGAGCCCGAGCAGCGGCGGCACCACCCAGCGCAGGGCCATGCCCAACAGCACGCCAAAGCGTGATGGGCCGGCCGGCAACTCCGACGCCGCCGTCGGTGACGCGCCTGCTGCCGCGGCGCTGGACGATGCCACTGGTGTTTCCGCTGGTTCATTTCGAACCGGTTTAATATTCACAACTGCCATGGCACACCTCCCCTTCACGCGACCTTGATCTTGAACGCCTGGACATAGGCCTTCGGGTCTTTGCCGTCCCAAGTCACGCCGTCCATGAATTTGCTCGTGCGCATCGGACTGGCCGGGACCGGCACCTTGGCAGCCGCCGCGGCCTGCTTGAAGACCTCGATCTGATTCACCTGCTTGGCGATCGCGAGGTAATCGACGTCCTCCTTGAGCAGGCCCCAGCGTTTGTGCTGGGTAAGGAACCACATACCATCCGAGAGATACGGGAAGTTCACCTTGCCATCGCTGTAGAACTTCATGTAGTTCGGGTCTTTCCACTTCTTACCCAGGCCGTTCTCGTACTCGCCCTTCATGCGCCCTTCGATTACGCTCTCCTCGGTGTTGACGTACGACTTGGCGGCGATGATCTGCGCCACCTTGGAGCGGTTGCTCATGGTGTCGATGTACTTCGAGGCATCGAGGACGGCCGCAGTCATGGCGCGCGCGGTGTTCGGGTTCTGCTGCACGAATTCGAGGCGCGTGCCAAGTGTCTTCTCCGGGTGATCCTTCCAGATGTCTTGGGTGGTGATGGCGGTGAAGCCGATCTTGTCGAAGATCGCGCGCGCGTTCCACGGCTCGCCCACGCAATAGCCGTCCATATTGCCGACGCGCATATTGGCCACCATTTGCGGCGGCGGCACGGTAATGGTCTTGACGTCGTTAAACGGGTGGATGCCATTGGCCGCCAACCAGTAATAGAGCCACATGGCGTGCGTGCCGGTCGGGAAGGTCTGGGCGAAGGTGTACTCGCGTTTCTCGCTGTCGATCAGCTTCTTGAGCGAGGCGCCGTCGGTCACACCCTTGGCATTCAGCTGGTTCGAGATGGTAATCGCCTGGCCGTTGTTATTAAGGTTCATCAGGATGGCCATGTCCTTCTTCGGCCCACCGATGCCCATCTGTACACCGTAAATGAGGCCGTACAGGACATGCGCGGCATCCAACTCGCCGTTCACCAGTTTGTCGCGCACCGCCGCCCAGCTGGCCTCCTTCGAAGGCGTGATCTTGATGCCGTACTTCTTGTCGAAACCCATCTCCGAGGCAATCACCACGCTGGCGCAATCGGTGAGCGGGATGAAACCGATCTTCACCTCCGGCTTCTCGGGTGCATCCGATCCGGCGGCATAGGCGGCACTGCGCACGCCCGGCGGTACAGCGCCGAGGATACCTGCGGCGCCGAGACCGGCGGCCAGGCTGGTCTTGAGGAAATCGCGGCGTGAGACGCCGCGGTCCCGGGTGGTCACGGATTCGGTTTGCTGCTTGCTCTTGCTGTCGTCGCTCATTGCCTGTCTCCAATGTTGCCAAATAAAAACGGCGCCCGACTGCCCGGGGAAATCCGGGAGTCAGGGCGCCGTTGCCCTGCCGACGGGCCACAGGGCCGTCGGCACATTCCGCAGTCAGCCCGCCGTTGGGCCGCCCGCTTCAATTCATTTCTTATCCTAAACCGTTATGTCAGCAGTTCCGCCATCGCGATCACATTCGCCGCCACCTGCGCGAGGCGTTGGTTGCGCTCCATCGCCAGCTTGCGCAATAGCCCATAGGCCTGGTCTTCGCTCACGCCGCGGCTCTTCATCACGATGCCCTTGGCGCGCTCGATCTGCTTGCGCTCCGCCAAGGTCGTCCTGGCCTTGTCCAGTTCCTGGCGCATGGCCTGAAACTGCTCGAAGCGCGCCATGGCCACATCCACGATCGGCCGGATGCGCTCGGCCGTAAGCCCGCCGACCACGTAGGCGCTTATTCCGGCGTCGACCGCGGCGCGGATGGCCGCCCGGTCGCCGTCATCCGCAAACATCACAATCGGGCGCGGCTGGTCGCGCGTCACCAGGCAGACATGTTCGAGCGTGTCGCGGTCCGGCGAGTCGCGATCGATGATGATCACGTCCGGCTCGCTCGCGCGCACCTGCGCCAGCAGGTCGGCGGCCGTGGCCACGTGCGCCGTCACCGTATAACCGGCCGTGTGCAGCGCGGCCTGCAACTGTGTCGCCCGATCCGGATCTTCGTCCACCAGCAACACACGCATGTTCATGTCTCAACTGATTTCTTGCCTAACTACCGCCATCCACCAAGTGCCACTTGCCCCCGGCTGACGGCTAGGTCATCACCGGGGCAATGGTGCCTAGATTCACCACCGCCCAGAACAACACCCGGGACAGACACAGACGGGACGATGGACAGACACCGATCAGTATTTTCCCGAACTGTAATGTGGGTACATGCGCGAGCGTCTGGACGTTCATGGTTCGCTCCAAGGATTTCAGTTGAACCTGACTCTTGCATAGCAAGCGCCGTGCCACGCGTATTTCAGCAGAAAGACCGCGATTTAATCGGTGGCGTGCCTATTCCATGCACCATGCCTGTGAATCGGCCGGCGCTGCCGCCCGCTTTCGGTGCGCACCGACGCCCGGTTTCATGGGAGCCGGCCATCTCGGTTAGAATCACTTCTTTGTCGGAAACGAATTGATCTTCCCCATGCGCACCCGCCACTACGGCAAACCTCCCGAGAACCGCAACGACTGGCAGACCATCAAGTCGCTGCTCCCTTACCTGTGGGAGTTCCGCGGGCGGGTGCTGCTGGCCATGGCCCTCCTGATCGCAGCCAAGGTGGCAAACGTCGGCGTGCCGCTGTTGCTCAAGGAAGTGATCGATGCGCTCAGCGGCCCGCAGGCGCTGCTCACCCTGCCGGTGCTGTTGCTGGTCGGCTATGGCGCGCTGCGCCTGTCGAACGCGCTGTTCGGCGAACTGCGCGACGTGGTGTTCGCCAAGGTTATGCAACGCTCCATCCGGCGCGTGGCCCTGCAGGTGTTCGAGCACCTGCATCACCTGGCGCTGCGTTTTCATCTGGAACGCCAGACCGGCGGTGTGTCGCGCGACATCGAGCGCGGCACGGCGGGTATCCGTTTTCTGCTGAATTTCCTGCTGTTCAACATCCTTCCAACGCTGTTCGAGATGGCCCTGGTCACGGTCATTCTGCTGGTGCGCTACGACGTCTGGTACGCACTCATCACCCTCGGCACGCTGCTGGTGTACATCGCCTTTACGCTGTTCATCACCGAATGGCGCATGGTGTTCCGCCGCACCATGAACGAGATGGACTCCAAGGCCAACACCAAGGCAATCGACAGCCTGCTCAACTACGAGACCGTCAAGTACTTCAACAACGAGGGCTGGGAGGCGCGACGCTACGACGAGACCCTGCAAAAGTGGGAGAAGGCCGCAGTGCGCAACCAGACCTCACTGTCGGTGCTGAACGCCGGCCAGGCCACGATCATTGCCATTGGCGTCACGATTCTTATGCTCATGGCGAGCAACGGTGTCGTCACCGGCAAAATGACCATCGGCGATCTGGTACTGGTCAATGCCTTTCTGATTCAGTTGTACATGCCGCTGCACTTTCTCGGCTTCGTGTACCGCGAGATCCGCCATTCGCTCGCCGACATGGAGCGCATGTTCACTCTGCTCAATCAGCACGAGGAAATCATGGACAAGCCGGACGCGACCGAGCTGGTCGTCGGGTTGGGCACGATTCGCTTCGAGCAGGTGGATTTCAGTTATGACGGCAGGCGCAAGATTCTCGACGGCGTGAGCTTCGACATCCCGGCCGGGCACAAGGTGGCGGTGGTGGGCGCGAGTGGCGCCGGCAAGTCCACGCTGTCGCGCCTGTTGTTCCGCTTCTACGACGTGAACGGCGGGCGCATCACCATCAATGACCAGGACATCCGCGCCGTGACCCAGACGAGCCTGCGCAAGGCGATCGGCATCGTGCCGCAGGACACGGTGCTGTTCAACGACAGCATCTACTACAACATTGCCTATGGCCGGCCGGACGCGAGCCGCGCGGAAGTCATTCAGGCCGCGCGCGCCGCGCACATCCACCACTTCGTTGAGTCATTACCAGATAAATACGAATCGCTGGTTGGCGAGCGCGGCTTAAAGCTCTCCGGCGGTGAAAAACAGCGCGTCGCCATCGCCCGCACCCTGCTCAAGAATCCCCCGATCCTGGTGTTCGACGAGGCCACCTCGGCACTCGACTCCAAGACCGAGAAGGCCATCCAGGCGGAGCTGCTGGAGATCGCCACCAACCACACCACTCTGGTGATCGCCCACCGGCTCTCGACCATCATGGACGCTGACCAGATCGTGGTACTGGATCACGGCCGCATCGTCGAGCGCGGCACGCACGCCGACCTGCTGGCACGCGGCGGTGCCTATGCGCATCTGTGGAATCTGCAGCTGCAGGAAGAGCAGGAACCGGCCATCCTCACCGGAACCGGCGGTGTGGTTGTCTCCTGAACCCGCTCGGCTAGATGTGGATCGCCGCGGCCAGACGGATCAGGGTTCCGTGTGGCCTGATGCGGACTCACCCACCACGTCTGTCGCCCCGCTGATGCACACCTGATCCGGAACGGTTTTGCCTACGGCCTCCGCAGCTGCACGAGCGTGGCAACAAGACGGCCGAACGGCCTTGATCCCAAACGGTTGGATGCCGCAACGCGTAGGACAACAACTCCTCCGGTGTCGGCACTGAAGCCGTAGCGTTTCTTAATTCCTGGCGGAACGAATTTGCGGAACCATACACGCCACCCCACTTCCGGCGTGGTCAACGATCGCCTTGCAGGGCAGGATCAGGTCCGGGCGGCCGAGGTGGTATCCCTGGGCATAGTCGACGCCGAAGGACTTGAGCAGCGTGAGACTGTCTTCGTTCTCGACGAACTCGGCCACCGTCCGCTTGCCCAGGGCATGGGCGATCTCGTTCATCGCCTTGACCATGACCTGGTCGATCGGGTTGGCAGCGATATTTTTGACGAAGCGGCCGTCAATCTTTACGCAATCGACCGGCAGGTCGCGCAAGTAGGCAAACGAAGACATACCGGAACCGAAATCATCGAGCGCCGTGCGACAGCCGATCTCCTGCAGTCTGCGCAGGAAGGTCTCGGCCACGGCCATGTCGGCGATCGCCACGGTCTCGGTGACTTCAAACGTGATCGCCGCGGGATCCAGGCCAGTGATTTTGAGTCGATCGAGGATCAGATCGCAGACCGACGGCTGGGTCAGGGTCTGGCCGGAGAGATTCAGGCAATAGCGCAGCTTCGGGGTGGTGCGGCGCTGCTCGGCCAGAGTCTCGATGGCATTCACAATCACCCAGCGGTCGATATCCACCGAGAGACCAAAGCGCTCCGCCGAGGGCAGGAAACCGCCGGGCAAGATCATACCGTTGTCGTCATCCAGCATGCGAATCAGAATCTCGAAGGATTCGATCTCACCGTTCCGGGCATCCACAATCGGCTGACAGGCCAGCACGAAGCGGTTGTGTTCGATGGCCTCGCGTATGCGGCGCGACCAGCCCATGTCGAGCGACATGCCCGTCACACTGCTCTCGTCGGCCGCCGCGAAAACGTGAATGCGGTTGCGGCCGCCGCGCTTGGCGAGATGACAGGCGACGTCGGCCTGCGACAGCACCTGGCTCGCGGACTCCACCTCCGGGGCGATGTTGGCCACGCCGATGGAGCAGCCGATGTCCACGCGCTCGCCGGCATGCTTGAAGGAATAGTCCGCCAGCGTCTGGCGGAAGGATTCGGCGATGGCACCGACCTGATCGGCATGAACGCCGTACAGCAGCACGGTGAATTCGTCGCCGCCGAGGCGTACGATGAGATCGCCCTTGCGCGCCCGGTGACTGAGAAGGCCGGCCACTTCGACCAGCAGCTTGTCGCCGGCGGCATGCCCCAGGGTATCGTTGACATACTTGAAGTTGTCGAGGTCGATGTACAGCAGGGCAGAACTCTCCCGGGCACGGCACGCCCGTTCCACCACCCGTTCGAGTTCCTGCTGGAAGTAGGTACGATTGTAGAGCCCGGTGAGCCCGTCGTGCTCAGCCATGTTCTTGAGATGTTCCATGAGCGCCTTGCGCTCGCTGATGTCGGCCACGAGCGCGGTGTAAAGCGGTTCGTCCTCAAGCACGATTTCGCTCACCTTGAGCGCCAACGGGAAGCGCGTGCCGTCCCGCTGGCGGCCGATGACCTCGCCCTCGTGCCCGAGCAGGCGCTGGATTTCGCTGCGCATGAAGTGCTCAAGATAGCCATCGCGCCGGTCCGGGATATCCGTGGGCGGAATCAGGAAGCTCAGATCCTTACCCACGATCTCGGCCTCGGGGTAAGCGAACAACCGTTCGGCGGCGCGGTTAAAGCTGCGGATCTGGCCCGCCCGGTCGAAGGTGATGATGCCTTCCGCGGCGTTGTCGAGGATGGTTTCGAGGCGTCGTTGGCGGGAGTGGACGCCTTTGCGCATGTCCTCGAACTCGGCCAGCAGTATCACCCGCTCGCGTCGCGCGCGCGTCAGCACCAGTATCGCGATCAGGATGCTGACGCCAAGCGCAAGCAAGACAAGCCCGATCATTAAGAAGCGCGTACGGGCATTGTCCGCGCGGGCGGCGGCCTCGCGCTCCTGTGCATCGGATTTGAGATGAAGCAGAATATAGTCGACCTGCATCAACACCGCCTCCTGTGCAGCCAGCGCCTCGGTCAGCAAGACATTGCGCGCCGCACCGATTCTGCCCTCGCGCAGAAGCTCGACAATCTGATTGTTCAACGGCGTGACCACCGTCGTGAGCGCGCGCAACATCTTGAGAGCCTCTAGCTCTTCCTGGTCCTGGGGCAGCAATTCCAGCTGGTTCCTGAGCCCCAGAAAGCGGATGGCCAGCGCATCGTACGCCATGGCGGTTTCGTCGCGGGCGAACGGATCCTCCTGCAACGCCATCTTGTTCATGGCGAGCATCCGGTCGCGGACGACCGCCCTCATGGCGTTGACGATCTCAATCTTGAGATTGTGGGTTTCAACCAGATCCGTGAGTTCGTCCTGCAGGAGATTGACGCGGACGACCGCCGTCATCGCGACGGCGATCAGGAGCAGCATGATGGCGCCAAAACCAAGGCTTAGCTGCAAGATGGGGCGTTGCGCGGACATGGCCAGAGTCTAGGTGATCAAAAATCTATTCCGCGGGAACACCACCAACCAACAACCCGCCATTGCGGTTGGCGGATTGTTGTCTGGAGGTGTCGATAAGTTTTCCTGCGGCAATTACTATTGGCGCATGGCGGCCTTGGGTACCGGGGTGACTGGCCGCGCCGGCGCGGGCGCCGACGGCGGGGCACTTCCGATCGGTGCGGGCGGGACTTCGACCTTGAGGCCGAGCATCAGCCAGTCCTGCATTCCGCCGCGATAGTAGAACATCTTGTTAACCGGATAGCCCAATTTCGCAAGCGCCCTGATGGCGCGCGGCGACTGGTCGCACCACGGACCGTTGCAGAACAGCAAAATATCCTTGGCGCGCGAGAAATCCCAGCCGAGTTTGCGGCTGGGCAGACCGAATTCATCGCGCGGATGGTGGACGCTGTCCGACCAGTTCACTGACGCCCCGCGCATGACCCCCAGTTTGGCCATGGCCTGCAGGAAGATCGGATCCTTTTCGTCGCCGGTGAAGACCGTAAACGGGATGTTGACCGAGCCCGCGATCGTGCCCTTGACGTAGAACGACTCCACGCGCGCATCGATCAACACGCCGCTGCCCCTCTCCACCTTGTTCTTGAGGAACTCCAGCAGCTCGAGTTCGCCGACCGTGGTCACACCGGGTGCCGCCTCCATCGGGTGGATACAGAACGGCGGGCATTTGCGCGAGGTCTTGGCGAAACCGCCCTTGATCTCGTTGTTCTCGTCCTGAATGCGGTCGATGGTGTAGGTCTTGCCGCCCGTTGAGATCGCCGCCTCCGGCAGGAACTCGGTGATGTTGACATCCCTGGCGGTGGCGGTTGCCGACAGGACAAGCATGGTGCTAAACGCGATTACAGAATTCTTATTCATGGAATCCCCACTCGTTATTTGTTCAGGGCACGAGCCCGATTGGCGCTGCTGGCGTTGGTGATGGTGATAATCTTCATGACGGCGGGTACGAAACGCGCCGAACCCTCGGCATTCTTCTTCTGGTACTCGGCATAGACCTGGTGCTTCTCTTCCGGGTTCATGAGGTCGTAGAGCGCATAGTTGCCGGGGAATCGCCGGCGCAGCGCTTCTTCGAATCCGCTCTGGCTGACCGGCGCCGCAGCCGCGGCGACGGGGCGGGCGTCGGCTTGTTTCTTCTCGGCCGCCTCCAGGCGCAGCAATTTCTCCTGTTCCACCTTGGCCTTACCAAGAAACTCAAGGCGGTTACCCTCGGCGTTGATGGCCTGGAGATAGGGATCGTCCTTGGCGGCTTCAGCAGAAAACGCGGCCAGCATGGCCAGTAGAGCGGCCAGCATGCATCGCGGCGCACGGCTTGGCCGCGCGGGCTTGTGAATCATGGCGAATCCTCTGTCTGCAATTCAGATGTGTCGCTCGAAGTGACTTGCAATGCCATCCATATTGCATACGACGTGCCAATATCTCCATACGCGCCAAGCAGGCCTCGAGTTATTTTAAGATAGCAGAAATTCCGTCCTTGCGAAGGGGTATTATCGATGAATCTGGAGACACCCACCGGCCCTTGACCGATAACCGACCACAGATCACATCCGGGTGTGTCGGATTTCTGGCGGATGTCAGATTCTGAACTGATTCTAAATACAGATGACGATGGACCGTCGGGCGAGGCGAGCGCCGTGCGCAACGAGTTTGTCACTCGGTGCTTGGACGCAATAGCTCCCAAGTGATCGCCCACCGACTCTCGACCCTCATGGATGCCGATCAGATCGTGGTACTGGTCACGGCCGCATCGTCGAGCGCGGCACGCACGCCGACCTGCTGGCACGCGGCGGTGCCTATGCGCATCTGTGGCTCCTGCAACAACAGGAGAAACAGGAAGAAGGTCCGCGCGTGGGCGCTGCCGCGACACGGTAAGACGGAACTGGCACTTCGTCCGCGCCCCCTCACAAAAACGAATAACGTAGGGTGCGCTTGCGCACCGTTGGTTCCGATGAGCCACTACTTCGTTTTTTCTGGGGCCGGGCCAACGCCTTCTAACGCCGTTTCCGCAGCCTTGAATCGCACCCTTCGTTTTTGCTCCACCGGGACAAAGAAACGCCGCTCAAGATCGCAGGAAGGCATCTTGAGCGGCGGCTGGTCCGGTTCAGAAGATCAGCCAGGCGTAGATGAAGGTGGTGTTGTTGTCGCGGGCCGCCCGCCCCGCCCCGTTGTAGTCTTTCGAGGCGCCATCGAATTTGTTATAGGCCGTGTACTGAAGTCCGAACTTGGTGTTGAGCCAAGGTAGCCAGTCAACCTCGGCAATCATGCCGTTCGAATCCGGACTGCCGGTAGCACTGTTAAAGACGGTTCCCGGTGTGGATGAGTAGAGCCCGGCGTCATTCGTGCCGGTCGTGTTGAAATAGCTCAGCGTCCCAACATAGTGGCGGTGATCAAAGAGATAATTTCCATCTATCCGGAACACATCTAGCGTGTCGCTCGGATTTACCGCTGGACCGGTTTGCCATGTCTGGCGCTCGTGAATCCAGGTCGAGTGCACGGTAAGCAGGTCACTTCCGAAGGGCTTCTCGTACTGGATATCCACCGCCACGTCGGTAAACTCGTTGGTCGCCCCAACCAACGGCACACCGCCGCCCGGCATGAGCTTCGCAGAGAGCCCATAGGTGCCGACCATCAGGTAGTGTTCACCCATCTGTTTTTGCAGCGCCAGACGCCAATACGGTACAGCGCCTTCTGCCACATCCGTCGCCTCGACGCATGTCCCAGGCGGACATGAACCCGTAAGCGGACGCGACACACCGATAGGCGCAGCGTGATAGACACCGAGCTCCGTATAAAGCAGATTGTTCCACAACGAATAGAACCCCAGTCCCGCCACTTGCTGTGCCAGTGCGCCATCAATCAACGTTCCGGCCGTGGGCGACACCGCATGAGCCGACGCGGCGTAGGGGTAGCCCCAGGCCGGCGTGCTGTTCCAGATATCCTGGACCGTGGGGTTGTTGTTGAGACTCACACCATAGAGAAAATCCTGCCCAAGCAGGCTGGCATGGTCGGCAGCGCGAATGTCGGTGTTGTCCCAGCTGAAGTGATCATCCACAGCGGAGTACGTGATCTGGATGAAGGCGCCCGCCTTCGGTGACAACTGTCCGGCGAGGAAGAAACTGAACTGGTCCGGCAACAACAGGTCGCCATTGTGCTCTGCGGCGGGGTCCATGGCGTGCGTGGATGTCCAGGAAATCAGCATCATGACCGATATGGGCGGAACCTTGCCCAATGTCAGAACCTCTTCTTCCGCGCCCGGCTTCGTGCCTTCTTCCTTACTTTGGAGAACCTCACCGGCGTTTCCGATGTATCCATTCAATTTGAACTGCCGCCCATAGGCCGTCAACGCCGGAAAGGCCGTATGACAAGTGGCGCAAGGAATGTTGCCTTGCCTGGCGAAGCTTGGAACCGCCTGCGACACTCCTGGTATGAGAAACAGTACGGCAGCAACCAGCGCCGCGCCCACTGCCATGACATTGTGTGTACGACTCGACACGGTGTGCCTCCTCGTTTGTTATGGGAATGCCCTGTTTTCAGTTCTTCGCAAACAGCCCTTCTGTCTCTATGCGCGATCCTTTGTATAGTGCATGCGCGATCCCTTGTGTATATTGCAGCCGGCGAAGAATCCTTGATCCATATCAAGATAATCATTGATTCCAAATGCGCTATGCAGCCACGAGTCCAATCGATTCGACCAAAACGAACAACTTATTCGGAAAAACAGGGGGTGGCGAAACCCGGCCACACGGGTCATGACCGGGGAGAAATGGGAACTGCAGCCAGACTAGTCGATGATGCGCAATCCGGTAACAAAATATTCGGTCTCGCCGAAGCAACGGGTCGGCACATTGATGTGCTGCTCATAGCGCAGCGCCACGCGCTTGCCGACCGCAGCCTCGATATCCGCTGCAATTTTTGCGTCGCGCACGCTGAATTGAAAGATTTCCGGCATCGCCCCGGGCAGGTTGACCAGCGCGAGTTCTCCCTCCCAGGTCTTGCACACCCAGCCCTTGCGCGAGAATTTCTGCACATAGCCGGCGCGCTCGCCATCGGAATAGTTGTAAGTCAGTGTGAACCAGGTCCAGCCACCGAATCCGAGTACCGCCATGAGTACGATGATGATACCGATTTTGAGGAATACTTTTTTCAGGATATGCATGGGAGAGTCCGGTATTTTGTGGAACCGAGGAGACGGCGCACGTTGCGCGTCGTGCCGTTATACCAAAATGATACTCATCGGCAATGATTTCTGCACGCCTGCCTTGGCTACAGCTCGACCTGTGTGCCGAGTTCGACCACCCGGTTGGTCGGGATCTGGAAGTAGGCGGTGATACTGCCGGCGTTGCGCGACATGCTGATGAATAGCTTCTCGCGCCAGATGGCCATGCCCTGGCGACGCGTGGCGATGAGCGTCTCGCGGCTCAGGAAGAACGAGGTATCCATCATATTGAACTCTAGCCCGTGCGCTGCGCACAGTTCGAGCGCCTTGGGAATGTTGGTTTCGTCTTTGAAGCCGTAGATCACGAACAGCTTGTAGAAGTTATTGCCGAGCGGCCAGACCTCGATGCGCTCGCTGGCATCGATGTGCGGGATGTCCTGGAAAACAACCGTGAGCAGCACGACTCGCTCGTGCAGCACCTTGTTGTGCTTGAGGTTGTGCATCAGCGCATGCGGCACGCCCTCGAATTTTGTGGTGAGGAAGATCGCCGTGCCCGAGATCCGTGTCGGCGGATGTTTTGCGATGCTCTCGAGAAACGGCTCGACCGCGATCGCCAGCTCACCCAGGCGATCGCGCAACAGCTCGCGTCCACGCTTCCACGTCGACATGATAGTGAAGATCAGGAGCCCGACCGCGATCGGGAACCAACCGCCCTGCAGGATCTTGTCGGTGTTGGCCAAAAAGAACACCAGGTCGACGCTCAGGAACAGCACGATGCCCAGGACTGTGAACGTTCGTCCCCATTGCCAGAGTCTGCGAACCACGATGAACGCCAGAATGGTGGTAATCGCCATGGTGCCGGTAACGGCAATACCATAGGCTGCGGCCAGGTTACCGGAAGACTGGAAGCCGAGCACCAGTGCCACGACACCGAGCAACAGTGCCCAGTTCATCGCCGGAATGTAGATCTGGCCGATCTCGCGCTCCGAGGTATGGGCGACCAGCATGCGCGGCGCGTAGCCAAGCTGAATCGCCTGGCGGGTGATGGAAAAGGCGCCGGAGATCACCGCCTGCGATGCGATCACGGTCGCGACCGTGGACAGCACCACCATCGGGTACAGTGCCCAGGACGGCGCCAGCAGGTAGAACGGATTCTGCGCGGCGCTCGCATCGTGCAGCACCAGCGCGCCCTGGCCGAAATAGTTGATAACCAGCGCCGGCAGCACGAACCCGAACCAGGCAAGGCGCATCGGGCGCCGGCCGAAGTGGCCCATGTCGGCGTACAACGCCTCGGCACCGGTGAAGGCCAGCACCACCGCACCGAGCACGAAAAAACCGTGCCAGTGATGCGTCTGGAAGAAGGTCACCGCGTAGACGGGATTCAATGCGACCAGCACAATCGGATAGCGCGCGATGCTCATCAATCCGAGCACCGCGAGGGCCAGGAACCAGATAATCATAATCGGCCCGAACAGAGCGCCGACGCTGGCGGTGCCACGCCGCTGGAACAGGAATAACCCAACCAGCACAATAAGTGAAATCGGGATCACGTACGGCTTGAGTGCCGGTGTGGCGATTTCCAGTCCCTCGACTGCCGACAACACCGAGATCGCCGGGGTGATCACACCGTCACCGTAGAACAACGCCGCGCCGAAAATGCCGAGGGTCATGAGCACCCAGCGGAGACGTGTCTCGCCGGCAGTGACGCGCTGCACCAGCGCCATGAGCGCCATGATGCCGCCCTCACCCTTGTTGTCGGCGCGCATGATAAGCGCGGCGTACTTGATCGAGACCACAAATATCAGTGCCCAGAAGATCATCGACAATACGCCGAGCACGTTGCCACTGGTCACATCGTAAGGATGGGCACCGTAGAAGGCTTCCTTAAACGCATACAGCGGGCTGGTGCCGATGTCGCCATAGACGACGCCGACGGCGCCGACGGCGAGGGCCGCGAGACTCTGGCGAGATTGTTCGGCGGATTGGCTCATGCTGCGAACATGATACGAATTGGATGGCTCCGTCCGTGCTTTGCCCGGCTGGTACGCAGTGCATCGGTGCGGACCGCAAAAAACCTCAGATCATAATCGACGCCAAACGCCGCATCGACTACACCGGCACTTTGAACGGTGGACATGATGAATGAATGCACCCCGAGCCACGTCGGGCCCAGACCCGCACAGTATGGGCGAAATTGACTGGAATGGGCAGAACGCACGAACAGAATCTTCTAATACAGCTATTTTTGTGCAAGCCTGCTTTCCCTAGTGGCAGTATAAAAGCAATACCCTGCCAACATCGCGGCAACTCGTTAGGCTCGAGAAAGAGAAAAGCCCTGCAGGCAGGGCTTTTCCAGACAGAGTTAGCGCGCCACGACCTTGGTGGCCTGCATGCCCTTTGGGCCCTTGGCGGACTCGAACTCGACCTGCTGACCTTCCTGAAGACTCTTGAATCCGTCTCCCTGAATGGTCGAGAAGTGCACAAACACATCGGCACTACCATCCGTCGGCGTGATGAAACCAAAACCCTTGGCATCGTTAAACCACTTTACTGTACCACTCTGCATAATGACCTCAGCTCCTGGAGAAACAAACGGGACGAGTCCCGGATTAAAGAATTCGCTGAAGGTGAGGCCAAAGATAGCGAGTTGCCACAGTGTGAACGCATGGTCAAGACGGTGATTCTTCGCCGCCCCATCAGCACAAGCCCGCCTCTTCCGGCGAACCGCGGCTCATAGTACGTAAAGCCATTTATCGTTGCAAGCGCCCGCCGGTCGCCCGAAATGCGCAGCAAGTCATTGTTTTGCTGGCTGCAATTCAGCCCACGGAGTACTATCCCGCGCACTATATTTTGAATGTACGGTTACGGATTTTTTCACATGCAGCGCTTGCATCGTCCTCTTCTCTCCCGGTTGTTACTGCTCAGCGTCATCCTCGGACCGGCGCTCGCCCACGCCGAAATCGCGGTCATTCTCAACTCCGGAGATGAATCCGTCAGTCTGGTGGATACCCTGACGTATCGGGAAACGGCACGCGTACCGATCGGCAAGGAACCGCATCACCTCATGGCCACGCCGGACGACCGCGAGCTAATCGTCGCCAACGCGGCGAGCAATGACCTGGTGTTCCTCAACCCTGTAACGGGGGAGATTGTGCGCCGCTTGCCGCGCATCAGCGACCCCTACCAGATCGGTTACAGTCCGGACAGGAAGTGGTTCGTGTCCGCCTCCAACCGCCTCGACCGGGTGGACATCTACCACGCCAGCGATTTCAAACTGGCGAAGCGCATCGCCCTGCCCAAGGTACCGAGCCACATCGCATTCAACCGCGATAGCACCCTGACCTTCATTACCTTGCAGGAAAGCGATGAGATAGCAGCGATCAGCCTCAAGACCCAGGAGGTGCTGTGGAAGCTCAAGGTCGGCCACCAGCCGGCCGGCATCTGGATGACGCCGGACAACAAGTATCTGCTCATCGCCATCACCGGTGAGGACTACGTCGAAGTGGTCGACTGGCGGGCCGTCAAGACCATACAGAAACTGCACACCGGCAAGGGTGCGCACAACTTTCTCGCCATGGGCGATGGTCGCCATGTGCTGCTCTCGAATCGCATGGCGAATACGATTTCCATTATTGATCAGCAGACGCTGCGCGTAATCGACAGCTTCCGGGTACCGGGCGGGCCGGATGACATGGAGCTTACGCGCAACGGCAAGGAACTGTGGGTCACGTCGCGCTGGATCAAGCAGGTGCAAATCGTGGACATGGACACGAAGCAGGTCAAACGCAGCGTGCCGGTCGGGCGCTCGCCGCACGGCATCTACTTCCCCACCCATGCGCCGCGTCAGTAAACTGTTCGTCCTCGCTGCGCTTGCGGGCCTGTCTGTCCCGACGCTGGCCGGTGGGACATGCGCCGGCACGGTGTACCTCACCTTCGACACCGGCAACATGGCGCAGGCCGAGACCATCGCCCGCATTCTCAACCAGGAACAGGTCAAGGCCACGTTCTTTCTCGCGAACGAGAAGACCTTCCGCGACGACCACGCACTCGACCCGACCTGGCGCGAATTCTGGCGCGTACGCGTGGCCGAAGGGCACAGCTTTGGGAACCATACTTTCCGCCACGTCTACCTGAGGCGTGATCTGCCGGACGGCCGACTGCTGGCGACGGTCAACTACAACGGCCCGGAGATAAAACTCGACGAACACGGCTTCTGTGCCGAACTGAAAAAGGTGGATGCATCATTTCACGACCTCACTGGCCAACACCTGAGTGGTCTGTGGCGCGCGCCCGGCGGGCGCACCACCCAGAACGCGATCCGCTGGGCGGCCAATTGCGGTTACCCGCTGCATGTCCATTGGGATGAGGCCGGCTTCATCGGTGATGAGCTGGCGAGCGAGCAATTTCCCAACGATCAGCTGCTCCAGCAGGCGCTCGCACACATCCGGCCCGGCACCGTCACCATGATGCATCTCGGTATCTGGTCGCGGCACGAGCCGCTGGCGCCGGTGCTGGCACCGCTCATTCACGGTCTCAAGGCACGTGGCTATTGCTTCGCACCGCTGGCGGTCGCACAACACTGATGCTCGACACCCTCTTCAACCTGTTCACCGCCGTGCATGCCTGGCTGTTCGAGACGCTGGTACAGCCGGCGCTGTACCAGCTCGGCTTCATGACCTATGCGGAACAGGCCTTCAGCGCGCTGGAGGTGGCGCTATATGGCGTTCTGGAAATCGGCCTGATGCTGCTCTTGCTGCGGCCGCTGGAGTGGTGGCGACCGGTGGAGCGCTGGCCGAACCGGCGCGCAGTGCGCGTGGATGTGTTCTACTCCTTCCTGCACTGTCTCGGCATCGTGCCGCTCGCCGTGTTCCTGCTGCTGCAGCCCTTGCAGGAAACCATCGATGGGACGCTGCGTCTGAATGGCGTCATTCCGCCCAGCCTCGAAGAACTCATCCCCTGGCTCACCGCGCACCCGCTCGCCTCGTTCTTCGCATATCTCGCGATCCTGGATTTCGCCGAGTACTGGCGGCACCGGCTCCAGCACCGCTTCAGCTGGTGGTGGGCGTTGCATGCCCTGCACCACAGCCAGCGCCAGCTTTCGCTCTGGGCCGATCAGCGCAATCATCTTCTGGATGATGTGCTCGCCGACCTGTGGATGATCTGCGTGGCGCTGCTCATTGGCGTTCCGCCGAACCACTTTCTCAGCATCGTCGTCGTGACGCGCCTGGTTGAAAGCCTGTCGCACACCAACGTGCGCCTGTCCTTCGGTTGGCTCGGCGACCGCCTGCTGGTCAGCCCGCATTACCATCGCCTGCATCACGGCATCGGCATGGGTCACGAGGGACGGGCGCTGGGCTGTAACTTCGCACCACTCTTCCCGATTTGGGATCTGCTGTTCGGCAGCGCCCGCTTTTCGGCTGATTATCCCGCCACCGGCATCCGCGACCAGCTCGATGGCGTGGACTACGGCGAGGGTGTCATCCGCCAGCAGCTGCTGGGCATACAACGCCTGACACGCGCGCTATTCTCCTGAGTTTGCTTCAGACAGCGGGAAATTTGCCGTGTCTATATTTAGGTCACGAGTCGTCATCGAGGAAATACCCATGCATCGATATCTAATAGTGGCCATCAGTCTTCTGTTCAGTGGTTGTGGAGTCGAAGTGGCCGGTACTGCGGCAATCAGTGGTGTATCCAAGGCGCAGGAAGCACAGCAGGCACAAAAGAGCTTGGGCCAAGTCCAACAACAACTGGATGCGGCATCGCAAGCGGGACAAAAGCGTCTGACAGATGTCGATAAGGCGGCTGGCCAGTAGCAGTAGTGAATGGACGATGGGCCCAGGTGTGGACCTGACTGCATTCGCCGCAGCGCCTGTGCGCCCGGTCATTCAGAGTTCGGTAATGAGCTGTTCGTAGAGCGACCTGTCGGCGGCGCTGTGGCAGCAGGCAATGATCTCATCAAAATCGCCTTCGTACTGGCGCATGACCGACACGGCGATACGCGCTGCCTGCTCCTTCGGATAGCCGTACACACCGGTGCTGATCGAAGGAAAGGCAATGCTGCGCACGCCGTGTTGGCGCGCGAGTCCGAGCGATTTGTGATAGCAGGACGCAAGCAACAATGGTTCGCCGGCGTGCCCGCCGCGCCAAACCGGCCCGACAGTGTGGATGACCCATTTCGCCGCCAATCTGAAACCCGGGGTAATTTTTGCCTCCCCGGTCGGACAGCCCTGGAGGCGGCGGCAATGCTCCAACAGCTGCGGACCGGCAGCCCGGTGAATGGCGCCATCCACACCGCCGCCACCGAGCAGGGCTTCGTTCGCCGCATTCACGATGGCATCCACGGCCAGCGTGGTAATGTCGTCTTGAACGATTCGAATCATGTTACCGCCTGGCCCAAATGGCCCATGCACCGCCAGCGGCGATTGCCATCGTCTGTGTACATCGTCACCGATACAGGCTAAGAAAGCGCAAGAAGGAAGCCCTACTTCGTTCGTCCTGTCATATGGAAACCTCCCGGAAGCGATCGCTGCACACTTCCGGAAAGCATAGTCCAAGCACGGCGCTGCGGCAGTGTGCCCGAAGAAGCCTATTTCACGCGCTTGAGGTGCGCGCCTTTACGGGGTGTGGGGGACTCAGGGGTCGTGGGTGGCTCGGAGGTCGGCGGTGGTTCGACACCATCTTCCTCGGCGGGGAACTGGATGCCGCGACCATTCTCGCGCGCGTAAACGGCGAGCACCGCACGCACCGGTACGACGACCGGCTCACTCTTGCCACCGAAGCGGGCAAAGAAGGTGATGGTGTCGTTGCCAAGTTCGAGCTGGTGGACAGACTGCGGATGGACATTGAGTACGATCTGGCCATCGCGCACGAACGCCTGCGGCACCTGCACACCGGGCACGGTCGCGTCGACTGCGATCTGCGGCGTGTAGCCGCTATCGAGTGCCCACTCGTGCAGGGCGCGGATCAGATAGGGGCGAGTGGAGCGGTCGGCCGGCACAGCATCTACAATTTGCTGCGCGGACGCATGTCACGTTCCGCGTCGGTGAGGCTCAGCTTGAACGACTTGCGTGCGAACAGACGATCGGCGTAATCGAGGATCGGCTTGGCCTGGCGCGGGAGCTCGACGCCATACAGCGGCAAGCGCCACAGGATCGGTGCCAGCGAGCAATCCACCAGCGAGAACTCCGCACCGAGAATGAACGGCTGTTCCTTGAACACCGGCGAGATCACTGTCAGTCCGTCGCGCAGCGTATTGCGGGCATTCTGCGTACGTTTCTTGTCGTTGCCGATCAGCTCCGGAAGCAGGCTGTACCAGTCGCGATCGAAGCGCATGAGCATGAGCCGTGCCTTGGCACGCGACACCGGGTCAACCGGCATGAGCGGCGGGTGCGGCAGACGCTCGTCCAGATACTCATTGATGATGTGCGAGTCGTACAGCACCAGATCGCGATCGATCATCGTCGGGACCGTGTTGTACGGATTGAGTTCGCCGATCTCGCGCGGCTTCTTGCGGATATCGACCTCGACAACCTGGCACTCCACGTCCTTCTCGTGCAGAACGATACGCGTGCGGTGACTGTGCGGATCGGTGGTGCCCGCATAGAGCGTCATGATGTGCTTGCGTGTGGTGACAGTGGCCATATCCGGGTTACTCCTGCGTTGTGCGATGCCGGGAACGGCAAAGGGGGTCCTGGCGGACAGGACCCCCTCTTTTCGGGTTACCGATACATTCGGTTAGTGCACGTCCTTCCAATACTCTTTCTTCAACAGGTAAGCGACGACAAAAAAGATACCCAGAAATACCAGGACGCCGATGCCAATCTGATAGCGCACCAGCTTCGCCGGTTCGCCGGCGTAGACCATGAAATTGGTCAGATCGCGCATGGACTCGTCATACTGTTGGGTAGTCATACTGCCTGGCTTCTCGATCTCGAAGTGGTCGAAAACCTGCTCCTCATCCACCTTCTTGACCTTTTTGCCGTCTTTTTCCACGACCGATTCAAGTTTCTCGGAGCGGTAGACGGCGCGCTGCTGTCCCTGCAGCTCGTACAACACGTTCGGCATGGCGACGTGCGGAAACACAATGTTGTTCCAGCCGGTCGACGACTTCTCATCGCGGTAGAAGCTGCGCATGTAAGTATAAAACCACTCCGGGCCGCGCGAACGGGTTACCAGCGACAGGTCGGGCGGCGCCGTACCAAACCATTTCTTGGCGTCTTCCGTGGTCATTGCCGCCTTCATCAGCTCGCCGGTCTTGTCGGCGGCGAACATCAGATTTTCCTTGACCAGTTCATCGCTGATGCCGAGATCCTGACCCATGCGGTTGTAACGCATGTACGACAAGCTGTGGCAGGACAGGCAGTAGTTGACGAACGTGCGTGCGCCACGCTGTAACGACGGCATGTCGCTCAGGTCAATCTTCACGGTGTTGAGCGTGACGTGCTCCCCGCCGGAAGCAAGGCTAACCCCCGGCAGCGCCGCACACAGCAGAATGAGGATCGCTTTCTTCATTTTGTCACCCTTTCCGGAACCGGCTTGGTCTTGTCGAGCTTGGTGTACCACGGCATCAGCGCGAAGAAGGCGAAGTACACAATCGTGAAGATCTGCGCCCAATACACGTTCGGGAACAGGATCAGATTGATGGCCTGCGGACTCTTGGTGCCGAGATAACCAAGGATCACAAACGCAACGACAAAAAGCGCGAGTGCGGTCTTGTAGATCCAGCCGCGGTAGCGGATGGACTTGACCGGCGAGCGGTCCAGCCACGGCAGGAAGAAGAACACCATGATCGAGAGCGCCATGAAGATCACGCCCCAGACCTTGGCATCAAGGAGGAAGCTGACCGTGTTGGCGCGCAGGATCGAGTAGTACGGCGTGAAGTACCACAGCGGCACGATCTCCGGCGGGGTTTGCAGGATGTTGGCCGGAACGAAGTTGTCATGTTCCAGGAACCAGCCACCCAGCTCGGGCGCGAAGAACACCACCGCCGCGAACACCATCAGGAACACAATCACACCGACGATGTCCTTGACCGTGTAGTACGGATGGAACGGAATGCCGTCCAGCGGGATGCCGTTGGCGTCCTTCTTCTTCTTAATCTCGATGCCGTCCGGATTGTTCGAGCCCACCTTGTGCAAGGCCACAATGTGCACGAACACCAGAATCACCAACACCAGCGGGATGGCGATCACATGGAAAGCAAAGAACCGGTTGAGGGTCGCGTCTGCGACCACGAAGTCGCCGCGGATCCACTCGGACAGTACCGGGCCGACATACGGGATGGCGTCGAACAGCGAAATGATCACCTGCGCGCCCCAGTAGGACATGTTGCCCCACGGCAGCAGGTAACCCATGAACGACTCGGCCATGAGTGCCACGAAAATGATCACGCCAATGATCCACAACAGCTCGCGCGGCTTGCGGTGCGAGCCGTACAGCATGGCGCGGAACATGTGCAGGTACACAACGATGAAGAAGAACGAGGCGCCGGTGGAGTGCATGTAGCGGATCAGCCAGCCCCACGACACGTCGCGCATGATGAACTCGACTGACGCGAATGCCAGCGCGGTGTCGGGCTTGTAGTGCATGGTCAGAAAGATACCAGTAACAATCTGCATCACCAGCACCAGCACCGCGAGCGAACCGAAGTAATACCAGAAGTTGAAATTCTTCGGGGCGTAGTATTTGGACAGGTGCTCTTCCCAGACCTTGGTCAGGGGAAAGCGGTCGTCAATCCAGGCGAGAAACTTTTCCATCACGCGGCTCCTTTCTTGTCTTCACCGATGACGATGCGGGTGTCGCTCAGGAACATGTACGGCGGCACCACCAAGTTGGTCGGGGCCGGCACGCCCTTGAAAACGCGGCCGGCGAGATCGAACTTGGAACCATGGCACGGACAGAAGAAGCCACCGGTCCAGTCATCACCCATGCCAGAGGCCGGGCCCACCTGGAATTTCTGCGACGGCGAGCAACCCAAGTGCGTGCAGATGCCGACCAGCACCAGAAGTTCGGGCTTGATGGAGCGAACCGGGTTCTGCGCATAGCTCGGCTGCTGATCGGCTCTTTTCGATTCCGGATCGGACAGTTGCTTGTCGAGTGTCGGCAAGGCCGCGAGCATCTCCTTGGTGCGACGCACAATCCACACCGGCTTGCCACGCCATTCCACCGTCATCATCTGACCGGACTCCAGCTTGCTGACGTCCACCTCAACTGGTGCGCCAGCTGCGCGTGCGCGGGCGCTTGGGGTCATGGAAAGTACAAATGGTGTGGCCGCAAAGCCAACTCCAACGGCGCCCACCCCAGTGGTGAGCAAGGTCAGAAAACGGCGTTTGTCGCGATCGACGCCTTCACTCATGAAGTTCCCCCTGCAATATTAGAAATCCGGCGATATCTGGATGGCCGCTGGCCAGGACAAAACATCGAAGAATCATGGAGATATATCTATTAGATGTTGCTTATGTCTTCAAAAAAGGCGGCATAGCATCATCTATTCGCCCCTGCGCCGTCAAGAGAGTGTGGCTTTTTTGACGCAGATTTCTGCAATTTTCTCGCTCTGCGCTACAATCGCCGCCTTGTTTCAGTCGGCGCCATTCGTCATGCATCCCCGTAAACTGGTCGTTTTTATCGCTCAAGCCATCACCGTGGGCCTGGCACTCGCCTTTCTGCTGACCCTGTTCTGGCCGGGCCTGCTGCGGCGCGAGGCGCCATCGGTGGAGGTACGCGAAGCGGCCGAACCGGCCGCTCTGTCGACTGGCGGTCCAGTGTCGTATGCCGCAGCGGTCGACAAAGCTGCGCCCGCGGTGGTCAACATCAACACCGCCAAGGTCGTGACCGTTAAGCCGAATCCCCTGTTCAAAGATCCGATATTCCAGCAGTTCTTCGGACAAGGTCAGAATTCGCCTCGTCAACGCGTCGAACGCAGTCTAGGCAGCGGCGTAATCTTCAGTGATCAAGGCTACATCCTCACCAATTTTCACGTGATCGGCGGCGCCGACGCCATCCAGGTGTTCCTGCGTGACGGGCGCAGCGCTACTGCCAAGGTCATCGGTGGCGACCCGGAGACCGATCTTGCGGTACTCAAGATCGACCTCAAGAACCTGCCCGCCATCACTCTCGGCAAGTCGGAGCGCGTGCGGGTCGGCGATGTGGTGCTGGCAATCGGCAACCCGTTCGGCGTCGGTCAGACCGTCACCATGGGTATTGTTTCCGCCACCGGCCGCAGCGCCCTCGGCATCAACACCTTCGAGAACTTCATCCAGACCGACGCCGCCATCAATCCGGGTAACTCGGGTGGTGCACTCGTGGACGCCCATGGCAATCTCATTGGCATCAACTCCGTGATCTTCAGCCAGAGTGGCGGCTCGGTGGGCATCGGCTTTGCGATTCCGACGAGTCTGGCGAAAGACGTCATGGAGCAAATCATTGAACACGGCCGGCCGTTGCGCGGCTGGCTCGGCATCGAGGCGCAGATGCTCACCCCCGAGTTACTCGAGTCCTTTGGACTCAAGAAGGGCACGGAAGGACTGGTGATCACCGCCCTCTATCGCGATGGCCCGGCGCACAAGGCGGGCGTGGAACCCGGCGACATCCTGGTCTCGATTGACGGCAAGAAGATCGGGGATGCGCGCGAGGTGCTGCTGACCATTTCCAACCACAAGCCGGGCGAACACATCCGGCTGGAACTGATCCGCGATGGCAAACCGCTCACTGTGAACGCCATTGCGGCGGAACGCCCGGCGACCCAACCACGCGCAGGACGCGGTTAGGCCGTCTCCGATCCAAGACGGCCTGACACCAGGACACGCTGGGATCAAAGCTGAACAGAGATCAATCCGGGTCAATAACGAGATATCCGCCCGCGCGTTTTCAATCGGGTCGACCGGTGTTCATCCACGCTTACCTGATATGGTGCTGATCTCATTCGGGAACAGTGCCCGCAGCGCGCAGCAGCGCGCTGACCGGGGTCGCGTACCAGAACGGATTGGCGTTGATCATGGCATAGCCGCTATTGAGAGCGGCGAGCACCTGCCGGCGCAACGCCACATCACCGGTTTTCTCTGCCAATCGCAAACTCGCTTCGGCTAGCACGGCGGACGGCGAAGGCATGGGTCCATCGCTCAGCACATCCTGCCCGGTTTCTGCTGCCAGCAGGCTGCTCTCTGCCAGCCGGAAACCTTGCGGGCTGTAGAAACGTTTCCAGGCGGCCTTGGCAATGGCCTTCGCCAACGCAAAATCACCTTTCTCACCCGTGAGCGTTGCCCATTGGGTAAGCCCGAACGTGACATAGGCATAGTCCTCGAGCGCCACCTGGCCACTCGCCTTCCCCTGCACGCGTGCGCGCATCAGGGTGCTGCCGTCCCACAATTGTGTTGCCAGATAATCGCGCAGCGCCTGCGCGGCCGAACGATAGCGTGTTTCGACCGTCAGCTCCCGGCGCAGTCTCGACCGCTCGTTCCCGACGCGGTCTACCTCCGCCTTCCCTGGCGTCGTACCTCGCCCTTCCATGGGCTCATCCTGCGTGTCCTTTGCCGCCTCGGCCAGCGCCGCCAGTGCGAGCCCGTTCCAGGCCGCCAATTCTTTGCTATCACGCGGCAGCACGCGCTTGGTACGCGCGACCCGCAACTTGTCCTCGGCGGATGCGATAAGTTTCTCCACCTCGGCCAGTTCTAGTTGGCGCTGCGCGGCAATCTCGGCCGCCGACATGGCGCGCAGCGGCAGATAACCCGGCTCGAAGGGCGCGGCACCGATCATGCCGGCAAACGGCCGGTACACCTCGCGTTCGTCGGGCGTGAGCAACGCCTCCAGTTCCGCCGCACTCCAAAGGTAATAACCTCCCTCCACGCCCTTGTCATCCAGCGCGGAAAGCGCGCCGATGTAGGCGCCGGAGGCGGCGCGCAATTCGCGCAGCATGAAATCCAGGGTGCGATTGGCAATGTACTGATAGTCCGCGCGCCCGAACACGCGTGCGGCCTGCCGGTACAATCGTGCCAGCTGGGCATTGTCATACAGCATCTTCTCGAAGTGCGGCGTCTTCCAGGAAGGATCCACGGTGTAGCGAAAAAAACCACCGCCAAGATGGTCCTGCAGGCCGTTCACCGCCATGGCATCGAACGTGAGCAACAAAAAATCCTTCAGGCGCGGGTCCGGCGAGCGCTCGTAGTGTGCCAGCAGGAAGGCGAGCTGCGGTGACTGCGGAAACTTGCTCTGCTCGCCGAAACCCCCTTGCACGCTGTCCGCCGTTTTGAGTGCTTCGGCCACGACCTGATCAGCCAGGGCACGTGCCCGGACGCCACTGACCTCGGGCTTGCCCGGTCCCTGTGGCGCCACGGCCTCGGTACGCGCGAGTGTGACAAGACGCGTACGATCGTTGCGCCACAGCTGTTCGATGCGCTGCAGAATTCTGAGAAAGTCCTCGGGCGGGTGATAGAGCGTCGCGTACAAGGGATGGCCATCCGGCGTGACAAAGACATTCAGCGGCCAGCCACTCAGGCCGCGCGTATTTTCGGCAAACTCGATTAGGCGCGCATCCAGGGCCGGCTCGAGCTCGCGATCCACCTTCACGGGAATGAACTGCTCGTTCAGATAGCGCGCGATCTCCGCATTCCGATAGGTCTCGCGCTGCATCACATGACACCAGTGGCAGGAAAAATAGCCAATGGAAAGATACAGCAGCTTGCCCGCGCGGCGTGCGCGTGCCACGGTTGCGGCGTTCCATTCCTGCCAGGCAACCGGGTCCTGGCCGTGCAGGGCGAGATAGGGTGAGGAATGCTGGCGCAGCTGGTTTTCGAGCGGCGCGGCGGCGGCTTCCTGGCCGAGAGACAGCAGAACGGCAATGAGACCGACGATCCAAGTGCGCATGGTGAATAAACACCCCACGGATGGTTTTATTTTTTGCGCTTCCTGCGAACCGGGTTTTCCTTTTCGTGTGTATCCAGCATGGCGTTCATGTCGGTGTCGGTGAGCGGCTTATGTTCGGCATCCTCACCGGCTTGGCGGCGGCGATGCAGCAGGCGCGCGACGAACAGGCCGATCTCGAACAGGATCAGCATCGGCACGGCGAGCAGGAACTGGGAGGTCACATCCGGTGGCGTGAGTATCGCCGCGATCACGAATACGCCGACGATGACATATGGGCGTTTCTCGGCGAGGGTCTCTGGGTTCACCACACCGGTGGCCGACAGGATCACCACCGCCACCGGCACCTCGAAGGCGATGCCGAAGGCGAAGAACATGGAGAACACAAAATCGAGATAGGACTTGATGTCGGTCATCATCTGCACGCCGGGCGGCAGAAAGTTCACGAATACCTTGAACACCGTCGGAAACACCACGAAGTAGGCGAACGCCATACCGGCGTAGAACAACAGCACACTCGACACCACCAGTGGCAGCACCAGGCGCTTCTCATGCTTGTACAGCCCGGGCGCCACAAACGCCCAGATCTGGTAGAGCAGAAACGGAATGGTGAGCGTGATGGCGGCGGCCAGCGTGAACTTGAGCGGCGTGAGAAACGGTGAGGCCACCTCCGTAGCGATCATGCTCATACCCGGCGGCAGCACGTCCATGAGCGGCTGCGCGATCAGTGCATACACCTGATTGGAAAATGGCGCGAGCACGATAAACACCGCGCCGATCGCGCTCAGCGAATACATGAGGCGATTGCGCAGCTCGATGAGGTGCGAGACGAAACCACTTTCAGGATTTGGATTTGCGGCCGGTTCGGACATGACGTTGGCGTACAGGGGTCTTCTTGGTCTTGGGCCGGGCGGACTGCTTGTGCCCGGACTTTGGTGCACGCTGTTGCGACGCGGGGATAGACGTCGTCGTCGCCGGCAGGGCCTTCGCCAGATAGTCCGGCGACGATTCGGACGGAAGGATTTCCGCCATACTGGAGATGGCGCTACCGGCAGTGTGCTCGAAGAGCTGCTTGGTCTCGGTGATCTGCTGATGAACCTGGCGCAGCTCGGCCAGCTCCTCGTGGCGCAGCTCGCTGCCCATGTCACGCTTCACGTCCTCGACAAAGCGGCGGATGCGTGCCGTCCAGCGGCCAGCGGCACGCGCCATCTCTGGCAGGCGCTTCGGTCCGAGGACGACCAGGGCGACCAGACCGATGACGACCAGCTCGGAGAAGGCAATATCAAACACGGCGGGCGCTCGCGCTGACGCCTGACATCAGGCCTTTTTCTTGACGGGCTTCCTGGCTGGCTTCCTGGCCGTAACCTCGCCTTCCACGACACGCGACTCGATTTTCTTCGGTGCTTCTTGCTTGTCGGCCTCTTCTTTCTTGGCCGAATCGTCTTCGCCCTTCATTGATTCTTTGAAGCTCTTGATCGCCCCGCCCAAGTCACCGCCGATGTTGCGCAGCTTCTTGGTGCCGAAGATGACGACCACGATGGCCAGAACCACCAACCAATGCCAAATGCTGAACGAACCCATGTTTGCTCTCCGTTAAAAATGGCTGTTTTTGTGCAGGCTTGCCTTCACTATTTAGAACCCAGGCAGGCGTCCGCCACCCAGAATATGCATATGCAGATGCGGGACTTCCTGCCCGCCACCGCGCCCGGTGTTGATAATCGTGCGGTAACCATCGGTAAGCCCGACGCGGCGCGCCACTTCCGGCAGGGTGCGCAACATGTGCGTCACTAAACCGTCGTGGGCGGGTGTCAGTTCGTTGAGGCTTTCAACATGTTGGCGCGGCACCATCAGCAGGTGCACCGGCGCCTTCGGATAGATGTCCTTGAACACCATCACCTGCTCGTCCTCGTACACGCGCTCGGACGGAATTGTGCCAGCGGCGATTTTACAAAAGATGCAGTCGTTCATCGACCCTTCTCCTTGCGGGCGGCCTTTTCCACCAGGCCCGACAACTCGAAGCGCCGATCGAGTTCCTGGAGCACATCTTCGGGCTTCAGGCCCTGCTGGGCGAGCAGCACCAGGGTATGGAACCACAGATCGGCGGTCTCATAGATAATCTGATTTCGGTCGCCGCTTTTGGCGGCAATCACCGTTTCGGTCGCTTCTTCGCCGATTTTCTTGAGAATCGCGTCCAGCCCCTTGGCATACAGGCCTGCCACGTACGACGAGCCCGGCTCCGCGGATTTGCGGGCCTCGAGCACGACGGCGAGCTTGGTCAAGATGTCAGACATGCGGGAATCATCCGGTTTCAAAGGCATGCACGTCGGTCATAGTAACCACGGGGCGCACAAGGGTAAATGATATTTTCGGCTGCCGCGCAAATTGGCCTTGGCACACCGGCTTCATCCCTGTGATTCCTGTGGGGAATGATTATTTGTTGCCGTAAATCTCGCTTTCAGGTTTGATCACCGGTTCGACCGTCACCCAGCGGTTGCCCTGCAGTTGCTGGAAAAAGCAGCTGTGCCGGCCGGTGTGACAGGCGATACCGCCCTGCTGCTCCACGGTCAGCAGCAGCACGTCATTGTCGCAGTCGAGACGGATATCGCGCACGATCTGCTCATGACCGGACTCCTCGCCCTTGCGCCACAGCTTGTTGCGCGAGCGCGACCAGTAAACGGCCTTCTGGGTACGCGCCGTCTCAGCCAGCGCCTCGCGATTCATCCACGCGACCATCAGCACCTTGCCGGAACCGGCCTCTTGGGCGATGGCCGGCACCAGGCCGTCCCGGTTCCATGTGATCGCATCGAGCCAAAAGTCGGTCATAGGGGTTTCACCACACACGCGCGCAACGATACAACATGGAAAGATGGAAAATCTTAGCGCTTCGGTGCCTTGGCGGCAAAGCACTTACAACCGCATTTCGATGCCACGCTCGGCCATGCGCCGCTTGGCCTGCTCTATCGTGTACTCGCCAAAGTGAAAAATACTGGCCGCGAGCACGGCATCCGCGTGCCCTTCGGTGATGCCATCCGCCAGGTGATCGAGGTTGCCGACTCCGCCCGAGGCAATCACCGGAATGCTGACCGCATCACACACCGCACGCGTGAGCTGGAGATCGAATCCATCCTTGGTGCCATCGCGATCCATACTGGTCAGCAGGATCTCGCCGGCACCATATTCGGTCATGCGCAACACCCATTCCAGCACATCCAGACCCGTCGGCTTGCGTCCGCCGTGGGTAAAGACCTCCCAGCGCGGCTGGCTGCCGTATGCCACCTGTTTGGCGTCGACCGCCACCACGATGCACTGCGAACCAAAATGATCCGCCGCCTCTTTCACGAACTCCGGTCGCAACACCGCGGCCGTGTTGATGGCGGCCTTGTCGGCACCGGCATTGAGCATGCGGCGGATGTCCTCGACGTTGCGAATGCCACCGCCCACGGTGAGGGGGATAAACACCTGTTCGGCGACCTGCTCCACCACGTGCACCATGGTCTCGCGGTTGTCGCTGCTGGCGGTGATATCGAGAAAGGTAAGCTCGTCCGCGCCCTGCTGGTCATAGCGGCGCGCGATCTCGACCGGATCGCCGGCATCGCGGATGTCCACGAACTTGACGCCCTTGACCACGCGGCCGTTGTCGACGTCGAGACAGGGGATGATGCGTTTCGCCAGACTCATATCAATATGATCGTTGCGCGCGAAGGTGCGGGAATTGCGTCATCCAATTAGGCGGAAATTTTCTTGGCGCCTGCGCGTCGTGGCGGCAAGAACTATTACTGACTCAGATCATCCGCCAGCTTCTGCGCTTGCGCGAAATCGAGCGTGCCTTCGTAAATCGCGCGCCCGGTAATGGCGCCCATGACGCCGTGCTCCGCCACGCCGCACAGCTTGCGGATGTCATCGAGGTTGGTGATGCCGCCCGATGCGATGACCGGAATCGTGATGGCGTTGGCGAGGCGTACGGTGGCCTCGATGTTCACACCGGCGAGCATGCCGTCGCGGCCGATGTCGGTATAGATGATTGCCTCGACGCCATCGTCCTGGTATTTCTTTGCCAAATCCACGACATCGTGACCGGACAGCTTCGACCACCCGTCGATGGCCACTTTCCCGTCCTTGGCATCCAGACCCACGATGATGCGCCCCGGGAACTCGGTGCAGACATCGCTCACGAAGTGCGGCACGTTCACCGCTTTGGTGCCCAGAATCACGTAATGCACACCGGCGTTGAGGTAGGCCTCGATGGTTTCTTCGTCCCGAATCCCGCCGCCGACTTGTACCGGGACATCCGGATAGGCGCGGGCAATCGCTTCGATCACCTCGCTATTCACCGGTTTGCCGGCAAACGCACCATTCAGGTCCACGATATGGAGGCGGCGTGCACCTTGCTTGATCCAGCGCCCGGCCACGGCCACCGGATCGCTGGAGAACACGGTGTCATCCTCCATGCGGCCTTGGCGCAGACGTACGCACTGTCCGTCCTTGAGATCGATGGCGGGAATGATCAACATGCGGGGTAACATCAGGTTCCGTTCTGGTTCGTGAGTGGCGGTGTAACTCTAGCGCAGATCATTGACTGCGTCATTCAGTCGGCGTTGCCGTCCCAGGCCATGAAGTTTTCGAGCAGCTGCAAGCCGGCCTGTGCGCTTTTCTCAGGATGGAACTGCACGGCAAAAATATTTGCACGGGCCGCCGCCGAAGTAAAACGCAGACCATACTCGGTGATGCCGGCCACGTCCGCGCGCTCGCCCGCATCCGCATAATAGCTGTGCACGAAATAGAAACGCGACTCGGACGGAATATCCTTCCACAGCGGATGGCGTTTGACCTGTTGCACCTGGTTCCAACCCATGTGTGGGACTTTCAGGGGCCGGCCGGTGATGACATCGCGCATCTTGTCTGACGGGAAGCGCGGCACGCGGCCAGTCAAGACACCCAGACCTTTGACCCCGCCACCCTCCTCACTGAAGTCAAAGAGCGCTTGCAGACCGAGGCAAATACCGAGAAACGGTTTGCTATGGACCGCCTGGAGCACGGCAGTGCGCAGCTGGCAGGCATCCAGCGCCGCCATGCAACCGGCGATGGCCCCCTGACCGGGAAACACCACGCGATCGGCGCGCAGCACCTCTTCCGCATCGCTGGTGAGCCGCACCCGAGCACGTGGCGCCACATGCTCGATGGCCTTGACGACCGAGCGCAGGTTACCCATGCCGTAATCAATGACTGCAACGGTATTCATGCAAGAGTCTTCGCTAGGCGGCTACGTACCTTGGCAACCAAGCACCTCAAAGACTGCCCTTGGTCGACGGGACGACGCCGGCCATGCGTGCGTCCGACTCCAGCGCCATACGCAGCGCGCGCCCGAACGCCTTGAACACGGTTTCGACAATGTGATGCGCGTTCTGGCCGGAAATGGCGTCCACGTGCAGGGTGACCAGCGCGTGGTTCACAAAGCCCTGAAAGAATTCATGCACCAGATCGACGTCGAACTCGCCGACCCGCGCGCGCGGATACTCCACCCGATACGCCAAGCCTGGGCGGCCGGACAGATCGATGACGACACGCGACAGGGCCTCATCCAACGGCACATAGGCATGACCGTAGCGGCGGATGCCCTGCTTGTCGCCGACTGCGCGCGCAAAAGCTTGGCCAAATGTAATGCCGATGTCCTCAACCGTGTGATGCGCGTCGATATGCAAATCGCCTTTGGCCACGATGTCGAGATCAATGAGGCCGTGGCGCGCAATCTGGTCGAGCATGTGTTCGAGAAACGGAATGCCGGTGTCGAACCGGGCCGCGCCATCGCCATCCAGGTTCACGCTCACCGTGATCTGGGTTTCCTTGGTATTGCGCGTAACCTTGGCGCTGCGGGCCATGGCATTATCCATTGGGTTGCTCAGAGGCCATGGTAGCAAATCCGCTCCGGAACAGGAATTTCACAGGGCCTTGCGCAGGGCGACAAGAAAGGCGGCATTCTCTTCCGGGGTGCCGACGGTGACGCGCAAGCAATTGGTCAGCACGCCAGCCGCTTCCGGCGTCCTGCTTCCAGCGGCACTGGCACTTCCCGGTGCGGCGCCAGTGCCGGAAAGATTCTTGATGAGCACACCGTGCTGACGCAGTGCCGCATACACCGCATCCGCGGGCATATCAGTGCGAAACAGGATGAAATTGGCGGCGCTCGGCCAGACCCGCGCGCCCGGCAGCGCGGCGATGTCCTGCACCAGTTGCTCGCGCGCGGCGCGCAGGCGCGCGGCCTGTTCATCCAGAACGTCTTTATGCTGCAGCGCAAACTCGGCGCTTGCCTGTGTGAGGCTGTTGATGTTGTACGGCAGGCGCAGCTTGTCGAATTCGGCAAGCCACGCCGGGTCGCCGGCCAGGATGCCGAGCCGCAGACCGGCCAACCCCTGCTTGGACAGGGTGCGCATCACCAGCAGGTTGTCATACTGGCCGAGGCGCGGCATGAAACTCTGCTGGGCAAAGGCATGATAGGCCTCGTCCACCACCACCAGCCCCGGCGCCTCGCGCAGCAATGTCTCGATGGCCGCGGCATCGAACAGATTGCCGGTCGGGTTGTTCGGATAGGCGAGAAAAACCACCGCGGGCTGGTGCTGGCGGATGGCAGCGCGCATCGCAGCGAGATCGAGCCCAAAGTCCGCGGCGAGCGGCACGCCGATAAAGCGCATGCCGACGAAGGTCGCAATCATTGCGTACATCACGAAGGTTGGCTGCGGCGCGAGCACTACGGCACCGGGGCGCGCGACGCCCATAAGAATGAGCTGAATCAACTCGTCTGAACCGTTGCCGAGCAGCACGTCCATGCCGGCCGGCACGGCCAGCGACCGCTTGAGCTGTTCGCGCAGCGACCGCGCCGCTGGATCGGGATAACGGTTGATCGGTACTGTGCGCAGGATGTCGAGCCATTCCTGCTTGAGTGCTGCCGGCCAGCTGTACGGGTTCTCCATGGCGTCGAGCTTGATGAGTCCGGTTGCATCCGGCACGTGATAGGCCTGGAGCGCGCGGATTTCCGGGCGGATCAGGCGCTCGATGTTCTCCTCAATACTCATGGGTAGAGTTCTAAGTAACTCCTAGTAGCCGGCGGCGGCATTCAACGCAGAGTACGCAGAGGCGCAGAGTTTTTTTGGAATAAAAACCATTTGGTTCTTTGCGTCCTCTGTGCCTCTGCGGTCTCTGCGGTACATTCCAGAGTCTGACGGGCGAGCACGACCAATCACTTTTTGATCCGGTACTCGGCCGAACGCGCATGCGCGGTCAGGCCCTCACCATGCGCCAGCACGGCGGCGATCTTCCCAAGGTCGGAGGCGCCCTGTGGCGAACACTGGATGAGACTGGTGCGCTTCTGGAAATCGTACACACCGAGCGGCGAAGAAAAGCGCGCGGTACCCGAGGTCGGCAGCACGTGGTTCGGACCGGCGCAGTAATCGCCCAGCGCCTCGGCCGTGTAGCGGCCAAGAAAGATTGCGCCGGCATGCCGGATCTGCTTCGCCAGATCGAGCGGTGCTTCGACCGAGAGTTCGAGGTGTTCAGGGGCAATCTCGTTCACGAGCGCGACGGCCTCGTCTAGATCGCGCACCGCGATCAGCGCCCCGCGGCCTTCGAGTGAGGCGCGGATGATGGCGGCGCGCGGCATGTCCTGCAGCAACCGTTCCATCTCCGTTTTCACCTTCGCCAGGAAAGCAACATCCGGCGAGATCAGGATCGACTGCGCGTCTTCGTCGTGCTCGGCCTGCGAGAAGAGATCCATCGCTACCCAGGCGGCATCGGTGCGGCCATCGCACACCACCACGATCTCGGACGGTCCGGCGATCATGTCGATGTCCACCTGGCCGAACACCATGCGCTTAGCGGTCGCCACGTAAATATTGCCCGGACCAACAATTTTGTCGACCTGCGGCACGCTGTCCGTGCCGTAGGCCAGCGCCGCCACCGCCTGGGCACCACCGATACGGAAGGCGCGATCCACGCCGGCGATGTGCGCCGCGGCCAGCACCAGTTCGTTCAGCTGGCCGTCCGGCGTCGGCACCACCATGACGAGCTCAGGCACGCCCGCGACCTTGGCGGGAATGGCATTCATCAGCACCGAGGACGGGTAGGCCGCCTTGCCGCCCGGCACGTACAGACCGACGCGGTCGAGAGCCGTGACCTGCTGGCCCAGTAGCGTGCCGTCGCTTTCGGTATAGCTCCAGGAATCGATCTTCTGGCGATCATGGTAGCGGCGCACACGCGCGGCGGCCTGATCCAGGGCCGCGCGCTGATCGGCCGGAATTTTCTGCACCGCCTGGGCGAGGCGTACCGGCGGTATCTCGAGCGCGGCGGCCGAGGCCGGTGTCCAGCGGTCGAAGCGCGCCGTGTAGTCGACCAGCGCGGTGTCGCCGTGGGCGCGCACGGCACCGATCACCTCGCGCACCACACCCTCAACTTTCGCATCCAGTCCCTGTGCACGATCGAGCAGCGCCGTGAACGCGGCGCGGAAGCCGGTCTCAGCAGAATTGAGCGTGCGCAGCGCGAGTGTCATATGACAGGACGAGCGAAGCAGGGCTTCATACTCATGAAAAGACGAGCAACGCAGGGCTTCATTCTCATGACAGGACGAGCGAAGCAGGGCTTCATTCTTGCATCACCCGCCCACCGCCTGACGAAAGCGCTCGACGAGCGGTTTCAGTATGGCGTGTTTCATTTTCATGGAGGCCTGATTGCCGACCAGCCAGGCGCTGATGTCGGCCAGCTGTTCGATTTCGACGAGACCATTCGCCTTCAGGGTGTTGCCGGTCTCGACCAGATCCACAATGCGATCCGAAAGACCGACCAGCGGCGCCAGCTCCATCGAACCATACAGCTTGATGATGTCAGTCTGGATACCCTTGGCAGCGAAATGCCGACGCGTGATGTTCACGTATTTGGTCGCGATCTTGAGGCGCGTCCAGGAACGCGGGTCGTCACGCGCTGCCAGTCCCGCCGGCTCGGCCACCATCAGCCGGCAGCGTGCGATCTTGAGATCGAGCAACTCGTACAGGTCATGGCCGTCGACCTCCATGAGCACGTCGCGTCCGGCGATGCCCAGATCGGCGGCACCAAACTGTACATAGGTTGGCACGTCGGCGGCGCGGATGATGACGATCTGCGTACCGGGAATATTGGTATCGATAATGAGCTTGCGACTCTTGAGCGGGTTCTCGACGGGCTCGATACCGACGCGCGCGAGCAGTGGCAGACTCTCTTCCAGAATCCGTCCCTTGGACAATGCGATCTTGATGCTCACAGTCATGATCAGACAGCCTGGATGGCGGCCGCACGATTGGTACTGGGCACGCGCCGGATGCGCGCGCCGAGCTGCTGGAGCTTCTCCTCGATGCATTCGTAGCCGCGGTCGATATGGTAGATGCGGTCGATGAGCGTCTCACCTTCGGCCACCAGACCGGCCAGCACCAGACAGGCCGAGGCGCGCAGATCCGTGGCCATCACTGGCGCGCCACGCAACTGCGCCACGCCGCGCGTCAGCGCGGTGTTGCCGCGAATCTCGATGTCGGCGCCGAGGCGCACCAGCTCCTGCACGTGGTGGAAGCGGCTCTCGAACACGGTTTCGGTAACGCTGGCCGCGCCTTCCGCCATCGCGTTCATGGCGATGAACTGCGCCTGCATATCCGTCGGGAACGCCGGATAGGGCGCGGTGCGCACGCTCACGGCCTTGAGACGTTTGCCCTGCATGTCCAGGCTGATCCAGTCGTCACCGGTCTCGATCACCGCGCCGGCTTCGCGCAGCTTGTCGAGCACCGCCTCGAGCAGATGTGGCTGGGTGTGACGCAACTTGACGGCACCGCCGGTCATGGCCGCGGCCACCAGATAGGTACCGGTCTCGATGCGATCCGGAACAATCATGTGTTTACCGCCACCGAGGCGTTTCACGCCCTCGATGGTGATCTCGTCGCTGCCGGCACCCTGCACCTTCGCACCCATGCTGTTCAGGCAACGCGCCAGGTCCGCCACTTCCGGCTCGCGCGCGGCATTCTCGATGACCGTCACGCCATCCGCCAGGGCGGCCGCCATCATCAGGTTCTCGGTGCCGGTCACCGACACCATGTCCATAAAGATACGCGCGCCCTTGAGACGCTTGGCCTTCGCCTTGATGTAACCATCTTCAATTTTGATGTCGGCGCCCATCGCCTGCAGCCCCTTGATATGCAGGTTGACCGGACGCGAGCCGATGGCGCAACCGCCGGGCAGCGACACCTCGGCCTCTCCGAAGCGCGCCAGCAGCGGCCCCAGCACCAGGATCGAGGCGCGCATGGTCTTCACCAGTTCGTAGGGCGCGCGCAGCGAATTTATTGTGGCAGTGTCGGCCTCGATGGTCATCTTGTCGCCCACCGTCAGGTTCACGCCCATGCGCCCGAGCAGCTCCATGGTGGTGGTAATGTCCTGCAGGTGCGGCACGTTGCCGATTTCGAGCGGGCTGTCAGCCAGCAACGAGGCCACCAGCACCGGCAGCGCCGCGTTCTTGGCGCCGGAGATGCGAATCTCGCCCTTGAGGGGGATACCGCCGTAGACGATCAATTTGTCCATGCAAGAAGACCGGGGCTCATGGAGCCAAAAAATCAAAGGCCGCCCGGAAAGGCGGCCTGGATAGTTTACACCGGAAGACCCTGAAAAAGCCCAGGGATGGGCTTTTTCAGTACTTTAGGTTGAGAGCCCTAAGCGGTTTTCGCGCCGGTCTGGGCCTCGGCCACCAGCTTCTGCAACTCGCCCTTCTGGTGGAGCTCCACCATGATGTCCGAGCCGCCGATGAACTGGCCCTTAATATAAAGCTGCGGAACCGTCGGCCAGCTGGAGAACTGCTTGATACCCTCGCGGATCTCCGGGTCGGCGAGCACGTCCACCGAGGCGAATTTGGCGCCGCAGGCCTTTAGTAGCTGGGTGGCACGCCCCGAGAACCCGCACTGCGGGAACTGCGGTGTGCCCTTCATATAAAGAATGATGTCGTTTTCCTCGACCTGCTTGCGAATCTTGTCCTGCACGTTCATGGGTGACTCCTTCGTAAGGAATAATGGTATTCAGCCGGAGTCAGCGTCCGCCTTCGGCGGCATGCTGTTCCGGCGTCAGGGTACGCAGCGCCAGGGCATGGATCACTGCATCCCGCATGTTCTGCCCCAGCGCCCGGTACACCAGCTGGTGCTGCTGCACGAGACTCTTGCCAACAAAGTCTGTTGATACGATCAATGCTTCGAAATGGTGGCCGTCGTCGCCAGCGACGTGCACCTGCGCACCGGGGAGGCCGGCCTCAATGAGGCGTTGGATGTCTTCTGCACGAGTCATGTTGGGTTAGTGAATTGGGCCACGCTGGCCGCTTTGCAAGGACGGGCCAGCATACGCCGGGGGCGCGGCGGAGAAAAGTACGGAGTGTAATTCCAATTCTCTTTCAGTCAACGACTAACCATATCCCCTCTCCCCAACCCTCTCCCGCCCCGCGGGAGAGGGGGTTACTGTTGATAGCGAATTGGAATAATAGCCCCAGATCAGCTGCGTATTTTGTACCCGCGCCGCAGGAGTTCGAGGGCGAGCGCACACAACAGCACCAGCGACAGCAGCACGATAAAAAAACTGCGCAGCGGATTCACATCCGAAACGCCGAAAAAACCGTAGCGAAAACCGTCGATCATGTAGAAGAACGGATTGAAGTGCGACAGGGTCTGCCAGAACAGCGGCAACGAGTGGATCGAATAAAACACGCCGCTCAGAAAGGTGAGCGGCATAATGATGAAGTTCTGAAAACCGGCGAGCTGATCGAACTTGTCGGCCCACAGACCGGCGATCACGCCGAGCGTGGCGAGCGCCGCGCTCCCAAATACGGCGAAGGCGAGCAGCACCAGCGCGCTGTGCAGCGGCAACGGGATGAACACGAGCGCCGCGAGATACACTCCGAAGCCGACGACCACGCCGCGCACCACTGCGGCCAGCAGGAAGGCCAGAAAAAACTCGACGTGCGACAGCGGTGTCATCAGGATAAATATCAAGTTACCGGTGATCTTTGACTGGATCAGGCTCGACGAACTGTTGGCAAAGGCGTTCTGCAACACCGCCATCATCATCAGGCCGGGAATCAGAAATGCCGTGTAGCGCACACCGGGAAAGGCCTGCACGTGCTCTTCGAGCACATGCCCGAATACCAGCAGATAGAGCAAGGCCGTCAACACCGGTGCGAGCAGGGTCTGGAATCCCACCTTGTAAAAGCGCAGCAGCTCCTTGTAGAGCAGTGTGTAAAAACCGCGAACGCGCCATCCGTGGCGCGCGGCCCTCGCCTCGTTCCGATCGGCGAAGCCGCGCAGATTCATGGCCGCCGTTCCTTGCGGGTCAGCTCGAGGAACACGTCCTCGAGATCCGGCTTTTCGGTGTGCAGGTCGGTGATGACAGCACCGTGCGCGCGCAGTACGTCCACCACATCGGCGATTGCATCGTTGCGCCGGTGCAATTGCAGGACCAGTTCATTGCCCTGGCGACGCTTGACCTTGCTCTCCAGCACCGCGGGTAGGCCGACCAGTGGCGATTCGGTCAGCACCGTGAACATCACACTGTCCATCCCGCGTGCCAGCAGTGTCTGCTTGTTGTCGAGCGCGATGACCGCACCGCGGTCGAGGATGGCGATACGCTCGCACAGCGCCTCGGCCTCCTCCAGGTAATGGGTGGTGAGCACGATGGTGTGACCTTCGCGGTGCAGGCGCTGGATGAATTGCCAGAGCGACTGACGCAGCTCCACATCCACACCCGCGGTTGGTTCATCCAGCACCACCACGGGCGGGCGATGCACCAGCGCCTGAGCCACCAGCACGCGCCGCTTCATGCCCCCGGACAGCGAGCGCATGTTGGCCTCGGCCTTGTCGGCCAACATCAGCGCCTGCAATAACTCCTCGATCCAGACATCGTTTTCGTGCCCGAGACCGTAATAACCGGCCTGAATGCGCAATACCTCGCGCACGCTGAAGAATGGATCGTACACCAGTTCCTGCGGCACGACGCCGAGCACACGCCGCGCCTGCCGGTAGTCCTTGACCACATCGTGTCCGAGTACGGCGACACTGCCGGCATCCATGTGCGCAAGGCCGGCCAGGATATTAATGAGCGTGGACTTGCCGGCGCCGTTCGGGCCGAGCAGACCAAAGAATTCGCCGCGCTGAATCTCGAGATCGATGCCTTTCAGGGCATGCACCGTCCGATAGTGTTTCTGCACGCCCCGGATCGCAATCGCCGCAGTCATAACTGAAGCCCTACTCCGCTTCGCTGCGTTCGTCTTGTCATCATATATGAAGCCCAATCATGTCTTTGTCGGAACAAAGCTGAATAGATTGGCTTCGCTGTGTTCGTCTTGTCATTCAATGAAGCCCGATCATGTCTTTGTCGGAACAAAGTTCATAAGACAAGCTTCGCTGCGTTCGTCTTGTCATATCAGGATTTGTGATTGGACAGCGCGTCCTCAAGGCCGTTGATACGAATCAACGTCTGCACCTGCGCCGGTATGTTGGCAAAACGCAGCTTACGCTTTGCGGCCTGGGCATGCCGCAACCACTCAATCAGGAGTGCCAGCCCGGCGCTGTCGGTGCGCTCGACCTGCGCCAGATCGAGAATCAAATCGCCTTCACCTTCGAACCAGCCGGATGAGCTCTGGTAGAGATCCGGCACGGTGTCGAAGGTCAGGGCACCGGTCACGTTCCGGGTGGATGTGTTCACGTTCATTTATCCTTCGTTCCCGTGGCGCGCTTCTGTTTGTTGTTATTGGCGATTTCTGCGATCAGCGCGTCCATGCCCTTCTCCCGGATCTTGCTGGCGTACACCGAACGGTAGTTGGTGACTAGGCTCACGCCCTCGATGGTGATGTCATACACCTTCCATTCGCCGTCCTTGTTCTTGTAGAAACTGTAGTAGATCGGGATATTCGTCTGGCCACCGGACTGTTTGATCTCGGTTTTGACTGTCACCTCGGTGTCATCCGGCTTGCGTTGCACCGGCAGGTACTCGATCTGTTGATCCTTGTAATTCAGCAATGCCTGGGAGTAGGTGCCCACCAGCAGATCGCGGAATTCGCTCGTAAACCGCTCGCGCTGCTCCGGAGTTGCCTCCTTCCAGTTACGCCCCAGCACCCACTGGGACATGCGCCGGAAATCGAAATGCAGCAGTACCTTTTCGTCTGCCATCTTGTAAAGCTTGGTGTAATCCTGGGCATAGACGTCGCGATGCGCCTTGATCTCTTTCAGGATGTCGTCCGCCGTCTTGTGCACCAACTCTTCCGGCGCCACTTCGGCCTGGGCCGCGCCCAGCAGCGAAAACAACAATACACTCATGAACAGCAGGGTTCTCCCCATAGCGGTCTCCTAACATTTAATTAAGGAAGGCAAGCCTGTACAAATGAACTTGTAATAAGCAAAGGCAGACCTGCACAAGAATAGCCCTATTTCTTTTTGTCGGCGGGCTTGTCGATGAACGCCGTCAACAAACGTCCCACCAGCTTCTCCAACACCATGGCCGATTGCGTCAGTTTGATGCGGCTACCGTCCTTTAGATACTCCTCCGCCCCACCGGGTTCCAATTCAACATACTGTTCGCCGAGCAGACCGGCGGTCAGAATGGACGCACTCGTGTCGGTGGGCAGTCTCTTGTAACGGCCATCGATATTCAGTTCCACGACGGCCTGGTAGGTTTCCGGGTCCGAATGGATCTCGGCAACCCGCCCGATGCGCACCCCGGCCAGGGTGATCGCCGAACGAACCTTGAGACTGCCGATGTTGTCGAAACGCGCCTCGACGCGGTAGCCATTGACGACATCGGTCGTCGTCAGATTGCCGACGCGAAAGGCGAGCACCCCAAGCGCGAACACCCCCGCGGCCACGAAGACACCGACCCACACTTCCACGGTTTTTCGGTTGGTCATGTCAAACCTCCCCCAGCATTAATGCCGTCATGATGAAATCGAGCCCCAGCACGGCGAGCGATGAATAGACCACGGTATGGTTGGTGGCACGACTGACGCCCTCCGAGTTCGGTACCGCATCATAACCCTCGAACACGGCAATCCAGGTGACCACGGCCCCAAACACCAGGCTCTTGTAAACACCGTTCATCACGTCCTCGTGAAAGTCCACCCCGTTCTGCATCTGCGACCAGAACGCGCCGCTGTCCACGCCCAGCAGTCCGACCCCCACCATGTGTCCGCCCAGAATACCGATGGCGCTGAACATGGCCGCGAGCAGCGGCATGGAGATCACGCCGGCCAGGAAGCGCGGCGCGATCACGCGCATGACCGGATTCACCGCCATCATCTCCATGCCGGCCAACTGCTCGGTCGCCTTCATGAGGCCGATCTCGGCCGTGAGCGCCGATCCGGCGCGTCCGGCGAACAGCAGCGCGGTCACCACCGGTCCGAGTTCGCGCAACAGCGACAGTGCCACCAGCAGACCCAGCGACTGGGCCGAGCCGAACTTGACCAGCGTGTTATAGCCCTGCAGTCCCAGCACCATACCGACGAACAGGCCGGAGACCAACACGATCGGCAGCGTAAAGACACCCACCGCATACACCTGCTGGGTCACCAGGTAAAAGCGCTTCACCAACGGCCAGGTGTTGCCGAGGATCTCGTAGAAGAAAAGGGCAGCGCGTCCGAGACGCTCCACAACACTCAACACCGTGGCGCCGAGAGTCTGAAACAGTTTCATCCGCCATGGCCCTCAAACAAATCGTCCAGATAATTCTTTGCCGGGTAGGTGTACGGTACCGGTCCGTCCGGGAGTCCATCCATGAACTGGCGCACATGCGGCGACGTGGATTGCTGCAGTTCAGTCGGCGTGCCCTGGCCGAGGATACGGCCATCGCCGAGCAGATAGGCATAGTCGGAGATCAGCGAGGCTTCGGCGACATCGTGCGACACAACAATGGAAGTGATGCCGAGCACCTGGTTGAGCTCGCGAATCAGCTTGGCGATGACGCCCATGGAAATCGGATCCAGCCCGGTAAAGGGCTCGTCGTACATGATCATCATCGGTTCCAGCGCAATGGCGCGCGCCAGCGCCACGCGTCGCGCCATGCCCCCGGACAATTCCCAGGGCATCAGGTCGCGTGCGCCGCGCAGGCCCACGGCCTGGAGTTTCATCAACACCACGTTGCGCAGCACCGCCTCGGGAAGGCGGGTGTGTTCGCGAATCGGGAATGCCACATTCTCGAATACGGACAAATCGGTAAGCAGTGCGCCGTGCTGGAACAACATGCCCATGCGCTTGCGCAGCCGGTACAGCTCGGTGATGCTCAGGTCCGGAACATTCAGCCCGTCCACCAGCACCTGACCCTGTGCTGGACGCAGACGCCCGCCAATGAGATTGAGCAGAGAGGTTTTGCCGCAACCGCTGCCACCCATGATGGCGGTCACTTTGCCGCGAGGGATACTGAGCGTCAGGTTATCGAGGATGGTGCGCGTGTTGTATTGGAAGCGGATGCCCCGGATCTCTACCAGGTTGTCATGGGCATTTTTGGGAACCGAGTACTGGGGCACGCTGGTTGGAGTTCCTTGTGTCTTATCGGCAGAACTTGAGGCAAATTCATTCTAATCGACCTGCTCAGAGTTTGTCAGCACAGCCCGCAGCGCGATTGGTGCGCAATCGAACGGGTGCAACCGATTTCTATGGAATCACCTGATAAACGGCAGTGATTGAACCAAGGCAACATCCCCATGTCGCCTGCCACTCGTCACCAGTTCATGAAGTGGGCGCCGGGGTGGCTGGATCCCATTGTGCCAGAGCAACGTCCACTTCAAGATCACCTGGCGTGTCCACGTCAAACAGAATGCCCGGATCGTCCACATCCAGACGCGTGAGCGCCGCTGCATGGCGCGCCAGAAGTTCGCGTGCACCGGTATCGCCGGAAAGCGCCAACAGTTCATCGCGAAACCTGGAATGAAAAGCAACCGGATGACCACGCCGACCAGAATGGAACGGTGCAACCAGCGCAGCCCCGTTGACGAGGGCCTGCGCCACCTGTTGCAGGGTGGAAGTCTGGATGGCCGGCATGTCGGCCAGCGCAATGAGCCAGCCGCGGGCCGCGCCACTGGCGGCCACACCAGCAGCGAGACTCGCCCCCATGCCGGCATCGGCGTTCTGGCAGACAACAATCTGCACTGTCTCGGCCGCCAGCAACGCTGGCACGACCTTATCCTGCGGGTGTACGACGACGATCACAGTGTCCAGCACAGCGCGCAATCGGCGTACCGCCGCGCACACCAACGGTGTGCCATCCGGCAGTGCTGCGAGCAGCTTGTTCGCACCGAAACGCCGGCTGCGGCCGGCGGCTAGCAGGATGCCCGTGATCCCGCGCATACCGCGGCTCCGTCATCCAACACGGGTGCTGCGTCCGCACGTGTGGAGGCATTCAAGACCGCCAGTTCAATACCGTTCCGCACCGCCGTGAGCTCGGCCAGAATCGCGATCGCAATCTCGGCCGGTGTGCGACTGCCGATGGGCAAACCGACCGGGCCGTGCAGGCGCGCGATCGCCGCGTGCGGCAGATCGAGGCTCGCCAGACGCGCACGGCGCTTCGCCGTGTTGGTGCGCGAGCCGAGCGCGCCGACGTAGAACGCCGGCGTGAGCAGCGCCTCCAGGAGCGCCAGATCGTCGAGCGTCGGTTCGTGGGTAAGCGCGACCACGGCGCTGCGCGCGTCGCGCACGAGCGCGCGCACGGCCTCGTCCGGCGAGCGCGTGTCGAGCTCCGCGTCCGCCACCTGCCATTGCGCCGCATACTCCTCGCGCGGATCGCAGACGATCACCTCGTAGTCGAGCGCCTGCGCCATCTGCGCGACAAAGCGCGACAGTTGGCCGGCGCCAATCACCACCAGTCGCCACGCGGGACCGAACACCTTGAGGAGATTCGCGCCATCGAACTGGAATTCGGCATCGTGTTCCACCGCATGCAGACTCACTTCACCGGTGGCGAGGCAGAGGCGCCGCGTCATGCGCCGACGCGCATCCATGGCGCGCAGTATGGGGCGCAATGGCTCGGCGCTGGCGAGCTGCTCCACCACGAGATCGAGACGTCCACCGCATGGCAGACCGAACCGGTGGGTCTGCTCGGGCGTGACCCCATAACGCTCGATACGCGGCAAGGCCTGCGCCCCGCCGTGCGCCGCGAGACGCGCGCTGAGATCGTCCTCGACACAACCCCCGGACACGGATCCGACGAAACGCGCGTCGTCGGCGCGTACCGCCAGCAACGAACCCGGCGGGCGCGGTGACGAGCCCCAAGTGCGCGCCACAGTGACCAGATAGACGTCATGGCCGGCATCCAGCCACTCGGCCGCCGTGCTCACCACCTCCCGATCGGCGCTCTCCATGGACACAGAAGAACCGCTGTTCAAACTCTGATCGGCAGCCGCCGCACGGGCTTGCCGGTGGCCGCGAACACCGCGTTCGCCACGGCCGGCGCAATCGGCGGCGTGCCGGGTTCGCCCACCCCACCGGGGTGCTCGCTGCTCTTTACGATGTGCACCTCGATCTCCGGCATCTCATCCAAGCGCAACAGCGGGTAGTCGTGAAAATTACTCTGCACCACGCGTCCGTCCTGGATGGTGATTTCGCCTTTGAGCGCGGCAGTCAGGCCATAAACAATACCGGACTCCATCTGCGCCACGATCGTGTCCGGGTTCACGACCATGCCGCAGTCGATGGCGCACACTACGCGCTGCACGCGCACCTGACCACGTTCCACCGATACGTCCGCCACCTGCGCGCAATAGCTGCCGAAGGACTCGGCCACGGCGATGCCGCGCGCGCGGCCACTCGGCAGCGAATTGCCCCAACCGGCCTTCTGTGCGGCCAGTTCGAGCACGCCCAAATGGCGCGGGTGCTTGGCCAGCAGCGTGCGCCGAAACGCATACGGATCTTTACCGGCGGCGGCCGCAAGTTCGTCCAAAAAGCATTCCGTGACATAGGCGTTCTGCGTGCTGCCGACGGAACGCCAGAAACCGACCGGCACCGCGCCGTTGTCCATTGACCAGGTGACCTGCAGGTTGGGGATGGCATAGGGCAGGTTGGCCGCACCCTCAACCGAGGTTCTATCGATGCCGTCCTTGATGGAGTTCGGGAACACGCGCGCAAAGATCGAAGCACCGGCTATCTCGTGTTGCCAGGCGATCGGCAGGCCTTGCTTGTCGAGCGCAGCGCTGAGGCGATTGAGCGTGGCCGGACGATAATAGTCGTGCTGCATATCGTCTTCGCGCGTCCAGATCAGTTTCACCGGCGCACTCGTGGCCTTGGCCAACTCTACGGCCTCGGCCACGAAATCCTGTTCCCCTCGCCGCCCGAAACCGCCGCCGAGGAAAGTCGTGTTGACCTTTACCTTCTCGGGTGGCAGGCCGGTGATCTTCGACGCTACCAACTGCGCACCGGTCTGCCCCTGGGTCGGCACCCACAGCTCGCAACTATCCGGCTTCACCAACGCCGTGCAGTTCATCGGCTCCATGCAGGCATGCGCGAGGTATGGGACTTCGTACACCGCCTCGATACGTTTGGCGGCGGCCTTGAACGCCTTGGCGGTGTCACCCTCATGACGCGCGCTGACAGTTTTCTTTTTGAGCGCGTCCTCCAACTGCTTGCGGATCCCGGTACTGTTCTGTTTGGCGTTTGCGCCTTCGTCCCATTCCAGCACGAGCGCATCGCGCCCCTGCTTGGCCGCCCAGAAATTGTCGGCCACGACGGCAATGCCGGACTGGATGGCAAGTACCTGGCGCACGCCCGCTATGCTCTTGGCCTTGGTGGCATCGAATTTTCTCGGCTTGCCGCCGAACACCGGGCAGCGTGCCACCACCGCCGTGAGCAGGCCTGGCAATTTCACATCCATGCCGAACACCGCACTGCCATTGACCTTGCGCGGTGTATCCAGGCGCGGTGTGGATTTGCCGATGAGTTTGAATTCACCCGGCTCCTTCAGGAACACCTCGCTCGGCACCGGCAGGGTCGCGGCCAAGGCGGCGAGCTCACCGTAACGCGCCTTGCGCTGGCTGGTCTTGTGCACGACCACACCATTTTCGGCGCGGCATTCGTCCTCTTTCACTTTCCAGGTCTGGGCCGCGGCCCGAATCAGCAGATCGCGTCCGGTCGCACCGGCCTGACGCAACGGTGTCCAGAAGGCGCGCACCGCAGTGCTGCCACCGGTGAGCTGCTGACCGATGAGTGGATTAGTGTAGGCCTTGTCGGCCGGCGCCATTTCCACCTTGATGCGCGCCCAGTCGCACTCGAGTTCCTCGGCGAGCAGCATGGGAATGGCGGTGTACACGCCCTGCCCCATCTCCGAGCTCGCCACGCGCAGCGTGACTGAGTCATCGGTATCGATGCGTATCCAGGCATTCGGCACAAATTCACTTGCGGCCGCCTCGGCTTCACCCGCGCGGCTCGCGAGTGGCAGGTGGAAACCGATAAGCAAGCCGCCACCCGCGACGGCGCCGATCTTGAGAAAGTGGCGCCGACTCTCGTTAATGCATTCCGGAGCGGTGAGGTCGTTCATGTCGCACCCCCTTTGGACTGCAGCTCGGCCGCCTGCTTGATCGCACGACGAATGCGCGAGTAGGTACCGCACCGGCACAACACCCCGGACATGGCCTGGTCGATATCGGCATCGGTCGGTTTCGGATTCTTGGCGAGCAACGCCACCGCCGTCATGATCTGGCCGGACTGGCAATAGCCGCACTGCGGTACATCCAGCGCGAGCCAGGCGCGCTGCACCGGATGACTGCTGTCTTTCGACAGGCCTTCGATGGTGGTGATGGATTTGTTGGCAACCGCGGATAACGGCGTGACACAGGCACGCACCGGTGTGCCGTCCACGTGTACTGTGCAAGAGCCGCACACCGCGATGCCGCAGCTGTACTTGGTACCCGTGAGGCCGAGCGTGTCGCGCAGCACCCAGAGCAGAGGCGTGGCCGGATCCACTTCCAGTTTGCGTGCCTCACCATTCACAGAGAGCGAGATCATGCCTTTCTCCTTTGATGTTGTTGTGACGGATTCCCTGACTGGCATTTGGACTGCGGATTATCATACCCCGCTAGCGCGGCGGTACAAGGCGACCCGGATAACCAGTTAGGCGAGCAGGCTTTCACGCAACGCCGGATCCTCCAGCCGCTCGAGAAACCAGGCGAGCGCCTTGCCACGCTGCGCGGTGCGCCAGGCGATAAACAGTGGCGTGCCAAGTCGTGTCTCGACCACCTGCCGGATCACCAACCGGCCGGCCTGTACGTCGGCGCGTGTCAGATGCAACGGCAGAAAGCCCACGCCGAGTCCGGCGCACTGAAAGCGGATTTTGCTGCGCATGTCCGGCACGGTGAGCACGTCCTGGCCGCTCAGCAGCCCCGTGGTGCGCGGCGGCAGGTTGCGCGAACTGTCGGCGGCAGCGATCGAGCGATGCTGCACGATCACCTCCGGTGGCAACGGCTCCGCAGCACTCGCCAGCGGATGGGTGGGCGCAACCATGAATGCCCACTGCACCAATCCGAGCGGATGCGTGCTGTAGCCACCGCTCGTCGGACCATCGCTCGGTGCACCAATAACCAGATCGGCGCGCCCGGTGACGAGCGCATCCCAGGCGCCGCCATACACCTCCATTAATAACTTGAGGCGTGTGCCGCACGACGAGCGATAGAACTCCTCCAGCATCGGGAAGAGCCGCTCCAGGGGCACGAGATCATCGACCGCGATGCGCAACTCGACTTCGTAACCGGTGGCGACACGCTGGACGCGCGCTTCGAGTTCGTCGGCCGCGGCCAGCAGCCGTCGGCCTTCACGCAACAGCTCGCGCCCGGCCTCGGTGAGTTGGGCACGGTGGCCGCTGCGATCGAAGATCGAAATGCCGAGATCTTCCTCGAGCTTCTGCACCGCATAGGTAATGGCTGAAGGCACCCGGTGCAGGGTCTCGGCGGCGGCGGCAAAACTGCCGTGGCGTTCGATCGCATCCAGAACAGTCAGTGCATCAAGCGTGATGCGCATGTCTTACCACCTGCTTAATGAAAAAGAATTAATCAGGTTCAGATTGGTTATTGCCACGCCGGATTGGTGACATCAGCCGACGCAGCTGGAAGCGAAGATCGTAACGCCGTGGCTGGCTTGGCGGGAACATCAAGCACCATGGCAGCGAAACCAGATTTACCCATCCCGGATTGGGCGCCAGGAGTGTGTCCCATACTACATTCACCATGTTCTGTGTCCAGAACCTCCCGAACGGCGCAGCCGCCAAGGCGTGCCGATCCATCATCCAATGCAACCACGGATCAACAACTGCATGCGGACGAGTTGCAAGGTCAGCGAGCCGCTGCCGGTTTGCTGGGTCTAGCTGAATGAAGACATGGTCGTGCAGAAATCCGAGTGCGACGCGCACATAGGGTGCCGCCGGGGAATCGCCGAGCTCCCTGAACAACCCGTCCCAATCGAATCCGGCCGACCGATACCGGATCAGCTGCGCGAGATCGAGCATTGGGATCACTGCCGTTCCGAAACATCGACGCTCATTGATCCAGTGGGTCGCGAGGTATGCCAGCTCGGTCATATCATCGAGTCGATTGATCCGGAACCCACGGAATTCGTCGGCCACGCATCGGCGCAGAATTGACTCCGGCTTAAACAGCTCGGTGCTCGCAAGCCGGGTCGCGGGTGGAAACAGGCCGGTGTGCACTTCGACGACAATTTGTTTCCTGCTATGCACGAAGGGCATGCTGTGATGATGGCGTTCATAAAATTCCGGCTGCAGCGGCGAACGCTGCACGTAGCCGAGACCGTGCAAGACATTTTCCAGTTCGCTCTGCAGTGCGGATGGGACCAGGAGGTCGATATCTCCCATCATCCTTAAATGTGCCTCAGGGTAGACACGCTGACTCAAGGAGATTCCCTTGAGCCAGAGTATCTCTGCTGCAAGTTTCCGCGGAAGTGCGGTCAGAATCTCCTCAAGTCCTTCCAGACGACCCAGGCTCTCGACACGTGCGGCCAGATCCTGGGCGCGCAGCGCATCGTGCCACACGCCCCGCTCCCCCTGCTGCGTGACCCGATACAGGGCCGGACCGAGACCGACATCGATCGCTTGTCGTACCACGGTGTCGCGGTAGCCGCGAATATCAAAATCGCTTCGATCGTCAACAATTGCTTGCAACATGTATTTCATATCAATCGTTGATCCTGGCGACATGGCGATCGGGTCAGGAAAATTGGTCGGGGGGCAAAGCCCGGCCGCCATGACGGCACCACGCATTTCCCATCCCAACGGCTCAACTCTGCTGCATCATACATGGCGTATATAGAGGCAACGGATTCGATGAATGTGTCAATTATCGGACCCACACAATCCAAGCCTTCAGGCTCTCACAATACTAGTCTCGCTAACATAATTCGCGTATGACCACCCGCGGATCCCTGTTTGACAATCCAATGCTCGGCACCGATAGTATTTCGATTACAGCCCAGACTGACACATCTATGCTTCCTCGCCAAAACCCGCAGCTTTCGGTCAAGGAAATCGACGGCCAGACCGTTATTCTTGATCGACCGCACGGCAAGCTACACGAGCTGAACGCGACAGCCAGCTACGTATGGCGTTGCTGCGATGGCCGCGCGACCGTTGCCGAGATCGTCAGCGCCACTGCGAGAGAGTTTGACGCTGATCCGATCACGGTCGAGCGAGATGTCGCCGATATCCTCGGGCAATTTGAACGCGTTCAGCTGATCGAATGGACGAATGTGCCGCCGTAGAACCCGGGAATACCGCTAAATACCTTTCTCAATGACAAGGCACGTGCGCGCCGGAAAATCTGAGTCGCCACTGTCAGCAGGCTGAAGCCAAAGCGATGCGCCACCCCGCTCCAGTCGATTATCAATTAAGATCAGTAGGTTAGCGAATAATTGCCATTGATAAGGCAACTGGATTGTTGCGCGGGTAAAACCGGTGTACTATTTTCGTGGGGTTTCGGAGAAGAGCTGCAAGGAGAGGAGCTACAAATATATTACCGAATCAGGGGGTCTGTCATGAAACCAGAAAAGCCAAAGGATTCGTCCCGACGGGAGTTCGTCCGAAAGGCTGCATATGTAGTACCAGCCATTGTGACGCTCTCGGTTCTACCCGCACATCAGGCCGTCGGTTCAGGGGGACCAAACAATGGTCGTGGGAATCCGCCCGGCAACCCGACCATACCGCGCAGGCCACGTTTTTAATTCAACTAGAAGCGTTCACTGCCGACCTCCAACAGGTCTGTAGTAGGTGGTTCATTACAGCTCACTGAGCGAAATTCGCGCGGTGAGCTGTACTACTCTGTTCTGATGGCGAACACATGTAATAAGCCACGCTCGATGCCTTGTTTCGCTACGCAATCATTCATCGAGCGACTCACCAGTCCATTCCACCGGCACGTACTGTGCAAGCCGTAACGCTGAACCCCACCAACGACATTCCTGGCGAAGCGCTCCACCTGCGCGCGCTGGGATGCAATATCGTCATCCATTGCCAAGCGTCGCCCGATATCTGCCGGGCGCTCGACATCACCTTCGGCGGGATGCGGACACCCTCAGCGCCGGGCCGCGCGAACCTGGAGTACACCGTGCGGCAGACGGATTCGGAAATCCTGTTGGAAGCGGATTCAACGCCAATTCCGGCCGAAGATGTCGCTGATCTGCTCTACCGGCTCGACAAGAGCATCACCTTAGCGCTGCAGCGGGTTCGTAGCGACCTTTGCTTCCTGCACAGCGGTGCAGTCGTTGGTCCGAGCGGCCGGGTGATCGTGCTCACCGCTGCCTCAGGCTCCGGCAAATCGACGCTGACCTGGGCACTCTTGCACCACGGTTTCGGTTATCTCAGCGACGAACTGGCACCGATTGACCCGCAGACGCTGGTAGTGCACGGTTACCCGCACGCGCTGTGCCTGAAACGCAAACCTCCAGAACCCTATCACCTGCCGTCCGCAACCCTCGAAACTTCTCATACGTGGCATGTTCCCGTCGCCGGCGCACCGGACCAGGGCAGCTTGGCCGCCATTTTCTTCGTCGGCCACCGTTATCCGGAGCATCATCCGATTCTGACCGACCTGAGCCCAGCGCGGGCAGCGATGCATCTCTATGCCAACACCCTCAACCCGCTCGCCCACCCCAATGACGGGCTCGACACCATTGCCGAGATCGTGCAACACGTGCCGAGCTATGAGCTCAACTCCGCGAACCTGGGCGCCGCTTGTGCAACGATACAGGTGCTGCTTGAACATCGGCGCTAATTCTTAACCTGTCCATTGTCCCAGTGTTACTGGGGTCGTTTAAAAATCTTGAACGACTCCACCGAAATGTTTCGCTAGGAATCATCGCCACCTGTCCCTATTCTCTCGAAAACCCGACGATCGGAGTCGAGTTTTATCCGAGACAGGAGACGCACAATGATCGCAGTCCGTCGCAGCCAGGAGCGCGGCCATGCCAATCATGGTTGGCTGGATAGCTATCACACATTCTCATTCGCCGATTATCACGACCCGGCGCATGTGCAATTCTCGGTGCTGCGCGTCATTAACGAAGACCGGGTGGTGCCTGGCGCCGGTTTCCCGACCCACGGTCACCGCGACATGGAGATCGTCAGCTACGTGCTGGAAGGCAGCCTCGAACACAAGGACAGCCTCGGCACCGGCTCGGTGATTCGCCCCGGCGACGTGCAGCGCATGAGCGCCGGCACCGGTGTACGCCACAGCGAGTTCAACGCCTCGCAGGTCGAGCCGGTGCACTTCCTGCAAATCTGGATTCTGCCCAAGACAACCGGCATGGCGCCCGGCTATGAACAGAAGCACTTCACGGCGGCCGCACTGACCGGCCAACTGCGTGTCGTCGCCGCACCGGACGGTCGCGACGGTTCGGTCACGATCCACCAGGATGCGTATCTGTACGCCACGAAACTGGACGGTGCCGCGACGGTGACACACCGGATCGCGCAAGGCCGGCGCGCCTATGTGCATGTGGCACGCGGCGCGGTGACACTCAACGGCTCGCCGCTCGCAACCGGCGATGGTGCGCGCGTCGAACAGGAGCCAACACTGCATCTTTCAGATGGGCAGGCGGCGGAAGTGCTGGTTTTCGATCTGCCCTGAATTTCACCCGGAAGTCGCCATCATCCCGACAAGGAGAACTCTATGAAGCTTTATTTTGTCCCAGGCGCCTGCTCGATGGCCCCGCACATCGCCCTGCGTGAAGCCGGTCTGTCGTTCGACATTGACAAGATGGACCCGGCCACACGCCGCACCCAGAGTGGCGAAGATTATCTGCAGGTAAACCCGAAGGGTTCTGTGCCGGCACTGCGTCTCGACAACGGTGAAGTGCTGACCGAGGTGGCCGTGGTGCTGCAGTACATTGCCGATCAGAAACCCGCTTCCGGCCTGGCGCCGGCGGCCGGCAGTATGGCGCGCTATCGGCTGGCCGAGTGGCTGAACTACATCTCCAGTGAAGTGCACAAGCAGCTCGGGCCGTTCTTCAACCCCAAGTTACCGCCGGAGTGGCGCGAGAATCAGCTGAGCCTGTTGAGCAAGCGTTTCGACATTCTGTCCGAACGCCTCAAGCGTCATCCCTACCTGATGGGCGACAGCTTCACGGTGGCCGACGCCTACTTGTTTGTCGTCCTGAACTGGACCAATCTGTTCAAGATCGACATGAGCAAGTGGCCGGCGCTCACAGATTACCTCGGGCGCATCGCGGCACGACCCGCGGTGCAGGCGGCGCTCAAGGCCGAAGGACTGGCGAAATAACCGCGCGGTCGCCGACAACTCAACCCGCCGCGCCAGCCCATGCCCATGACGAGCGAACGCTATACCGCAACCGCCATCGCCCTGCACTGGATCGTGGCGGCGCTGATCGTCGGCGCGTTCGCCATCGGCCTGATCGCCGTGGAGCTGGCGGTCTCGCCGCAGAAGCTCAAGCTGTATTCGTGGCACAAGTGGATCGGCGTCAGCATCGCTCTGCTGGCCTTGGTGCGCATCGGCTGGCGTCTCTGGCATCCGGCGCCGGCGCTGCCGTTCGGCATGCGGCGCTGGGAGCAGCACGTGGCCTCGGGCACACATGTGTTGCTGTACACGCTGCTGCTGGTCATACCGGTTACCGGCTGGCTGATGAGCTCGGCGTCTGGCTTCCCGGTGGTGTACTTCGGCGTGCTGCCACTGCCCGACCTGGTCGCCAAGGACAAGGCGCTGGCGGATGCGCTCAAGCTGGTGCATTACGTGCTCAACAAGACGCTGCTGGTGCTGGTGGTACTGCACGTCGCGGCGGCGCTCAAGCATCACGTGCTCGACCGCGACGACGTGCTGGTACGCATGCTGCCGTTCCTCAAACCCCGCGACCCCGGCAAGGAGACCTGAGAAGATGAAAGCCGTCACCGCACTGTTCGCCGCCAGTCTGCTGCTCGCCGCCGCACCGACGCCGGCCGACGACATCGACTACGCCCAGAGCCGCATCGGTTTCACGTTCAAGCAGATGAATGTGCCGGTTGAGGGCAGCTTCAAGAAATTCCGCGCCCAGATGCGTTTCGACGACAAGCGCCCGGAGGCCTCGCGCGCCGAGATCGAAGTGGACCTCACCAGCATCGACACCGGCGCCCCGGACGGCGATACCGAGGCGCAGCGCAATCTGTGGTTCGACACCGCCACGCACCCGGCCGCGAAGTTCGCGTCGAGCAGCGTGAAGCGCCTGGCGCCGGACCGCTACGAGATCACCGGCAAGCTGACCATCAAGGGCCGCACGCGCGACCTCACAATACCGGTCGAGACGACACGCGCCGGCGCCGATCGCAACTTCGCCGGCGGCTTCGTGCTGAAGCGCCTGGAATTCGCCATCGGCGAAGGCCCGTGGGCCGATGTCGAAACCGTGGCCGACGAGGTGCAGGTGCGTTTCCGCATGGTGCAGCGCGTCGCCGCGAAACCCTGAAACCGTTTATCGTCGTTCCCCGTTCAACCTCAGTTCAACAAGGAGAAACCCATGACCGCACGCACCACTGCTGTTGTCCTCGCCAGCCTGATTGCCGGCACCGCCTACGCCGCGCCGGAGACCTACACGGTCGATCCGACCCACACCTTCCCGAGCTTCGAGATCAACCACCTCGGCTTCTCGACCCAGCGCGGCCGATTCAACAAGACCACCGGCAGCATCGTGCTGGACCGTGCCGCCAAGAAGGCCTCGGTCGACATCAGCATCGACGTCAACTCGATCAGCACCGGCCTGGAGAAGCTCGAAACCCACCTGCGCTCCGAGGACTTCTTCGACGTTGCCAAGTACCCGGCCATCACCTTCAAGTCGACCGGCGCCCAGTTCAAGGGTGACAATCTCGCCTCGGTGAGCGGCGACCTCACCCTGCATGGCGTCACCAAGCCGGTGACGCTCACGGTCACCGCGTTTTACTGCGGCTACAACCCGGCCTACAAGAAGGACGCTTGCGGCGCCGACGCCGAGACCACCATCAAGCGCTCCGACTTCGGCATCAGCTACGCGCTGCCGGCGGTGAGCGACCAGGCGAAGCTGCTGATCCAGGTCGAGGGCCACAAGAACTGAAATCTTGCCCGTCCCACGCATGCTGCCGGCGACCCCGGCAGGATGCGGCGGTACGGTTCGCACAGGAGGTTGCCATGCTGGATACCACACGCCTAGTACGTCCGGTGCTCGAAGTCGTCGACAGTGTGCGCACGCTCGAAGGCGGCGGATTTCCCGTCCGCAGGCCGTTTCCCACGAAGGCACTGATGCAGGTCGATCCGTTCCTGTTGCTCGACCACCTCGGTCCCGTGACCTGGGGCCCGGGCGAAGGCATCGGTGCGCCCGATCATCCGCACCGCGGCTTCGAGACCGTCACCTATCTTTTGTCCGGCGGCTTCCAGCACAAGGATTCGGCCGGGCACGCCGGCAGACTCACCCCCGGTGACGTGCAGTGGATGACCGCCGGCAGTGGCGTGGTGCACTCGGAACTGCCGTCGGATGAATTCATGCGCGACGGCGGCGTGATGCACGGCTTCCAGATCTGGGTGAACCTGCCGGCGCGCGACAAGATGATGAAGCCGCGCTACCAGGAAATCCCGAAGACTGGCGTTCCCGAGGCGCTGAGCACCGATGGCAAGGTGAAGGTGCGCGTGATCGCCGGCGCGGCGCTGGGCATGCGTGCGGTCATTGAAACCCGCACGCCTATCTATTTCCTGCATTTCACCATCCAGCCGGGTGGCGAGGTCATGCAGGAGGTTCCGGCTGGTTACAACGCGCTGCTCTATCTGATCTCGGGCGGCGTCCGGGTCGGCACGGAAAACAAGAACGCGCGCGAAGGCCAGATGGTTCAGCTCGGCGACGGCGACACGGTCCGTCTCGCGGTCGCGAACGACGCCACGGTGCCGGCCGATTTGCTGCTGCTCGCCGGCCAGCCGCTCAACGAACCGGTGGCGCGCTACGGCCCGTTCGTGATGAACACGCGCGAGGAAATCGAACAGGCGTTCCGCGACTACCAGTCGGGGCGCATGGGCCGGATCGACCCATAGCGCAGTGCAGTGAACCCTCAAACACAGGAGAATGGCCAGTGACCATCAGGACTGCAGTGAAATCGGGATTCATCGCGCTAACCGCCATGGCGCTGCTTTGGGGCTGCACGGGCAATGACAAGCTGGCGGAACTTGCAAAAAAGCAGCAAATGGAGAAGGCCAACCTGGATAATTTCGACGATCTGGATTTCAACGTCTTCACCGGTCAGAAGTGGGATCATCTCGGCAAGAGCCACGCGAAGAACATCGTCGTCCACTGGCCGGATGGCCACACGACCACGGGCATCGACGTGCACATCGATGATCTGAAAGCGATGTTCGTGTTTGCACCGGACACTCGCATCAAAGAACATCCCGTCAAGATCGCCTCCGGCGAGTGGACGGCGGTCACGGGCGTCATGGAAGGCACGTTCAGCAAACCGATGCCGGTTGGCGACGGCAAGACCATTCAGCCGACCGGCAAGGCGTTCAAGCTGACGATGGCGACGATTGGGCGCTGGGAAAACGGCACCATGGCCGAGGAGTGGCTGTTCTGGGACAACCAGAGCTTCATGAAGCAGATCGGTCTTGCCAAGTAGTTGCCTTTATTGCGAACCAGATCCGCCGCCATGAACAGCACTTCGTCACCAACGCTGAGACCGGTTTGCGCGAACGCAGGTGCCCCGCCGGATGTCGATGCTGACATCCGGCGGCGTTACTCCGCGATCAGAGTGAACATTCCGGACGGCATGCCAGCCACGATCCCGCATATCGGCGCGGAGCAAACCATGATCGCCACCGGACGCGACAGCAACCCGGAAGCGACGCTGACGCTCGCCATCGGCGTACGCAAAACGGCCGCCGACCATTTCAACCACAATCCGCCCACGCCGGGCGAACTGGAAAATGCCCTCCTCACTGTCGAGGACGAGGTGATCCGCGCGCGCACGTTGAACACAGGCGGTTCGGCGCTTTTTACAACGGATGCGGCCATCCGCGAGATTGCGCTGCTCGCCGGGGTTCCCGATCGGCCGGAATTGATCCTCAGCCTCGAGGCGATGGAGCGAATATTTGGACGGCTGGCGGCGGTCACACTCGGCAGGCCCGCTTCGCAGGAAGGCATTCCAGCCGGTGCCGCGTTCGCCGCAACGCTGCTGATCCTGCGCGAGTTCATGCACCACCTGAAATTCTCGTCGATCACCATAAAGGCCTGACGCAAAACGAACAAAAGCCATGATCACCATCGTCGGTATCTCGGGAAGCGGAGACGGCTTCCTGCCGCACGCCGGGCCAGTCCTCCACAAGCCAGCAGCACGCTACAATCGGTTCGCGATGAATGCGTGCGTGGAAATCGAACAGACGTTCGGCGATTTCCAGTCAGTGCGCATGGACAAGATCAACCCTAGCGGCAGCGGGCTATGGAAATGACATCCCTGCAGGAAGCGGTGGTTTTTCTCGCAGCGGCGGTGATTGCCGTTCCCCTGTCGCGGCGGCTGGGCGTCGGCGCGGTGCTGGGCTATCTGGTCGCGGGATTGCTGATCGGCCCCTCCGTGTTCGGCTTTATCAGCAACGTCGACAACATCCTGCATTTCGCCGAGCTCGGTGTGGTGTTGCTGCTGTTTGTGATCGGCCTCGAACTCCAGCCGACGCGCCTCTGGGCCCTGCGTCGCTCGGTGTTCGGCCTGGGCGCCGTGCAAGTGCTGGTCACCTCGCTGCTGCTGGCGCTGGCCGCCATCGCTCTGGGCGTGGCCCCCAGCACCGCGGTGATCGCCGGCAGCGCGCTGTCGTTGTCATCCACCGCGTTCGCGCTGCAACTGCTGGCCGAGAAGAACCAGCTGACCACCCATCACGGACGCGCGTCGTTCGCGATCCTGCTGTTTCAGGACCTGGCTGCGATACCGTTGCTCGCACTCATCCCACTGTTCGGCGCCGGGCTCAGCATTACCCAGGGTTGGGATTTCGTGGCCATCGCGAAAACGGTCGCGGTGCTCGCCATCGTCGCGGGCGGCGGACGCTGGCTGCTGCGTCCGCTGCTGCGCATCGCGGCATCGAGCGCGAACCGCGAAGTGTTCATTGCCGCGGCGCTGTTGGTAGTCTTGGGCACGGCCCTGCTTATGCAGCAGGTCGGTCTGTCGATGGCACTCGGGTCGTTTCTCGCCGGTGTGCTGCTCGCCGATTCCGAATACCGCCACGAGCTGGAGGCCGACATCGAGCCGTTCAAGGGTCTGCTGCTCGGGCTGTTCTTCATCGCGGTCGGCATGTCGGTCGATCTCGGCCTGGTGGTGCGCGCGCCGTTGACGGTGCTCGGCCTGGTGCTCGGGCTGGTGGCAATCAAGTCCGTGGTGCTTTACGGCATCGCGCGGTTCGCGGGTCAGAGCCGTGGCGCCGCGGTGAACCTCGCCCTGTATATCTCGCAGGGCGGCGAATTCGCGTTCGTGCTGTTCGGGCTGGCCGCGAATACCGGCGTGATGGACAAGCCACTCGCCGATCTTTTGGTGCTCGTGGTGTCCGCTTCGATGGCCGTTACGCCGCTGCTGGTCACGTTAAACGACAAGTTTCTCAAAATCGGGTGCCGCTCCGACAAACCGCGCGCGTTCGATGCGATTGAGTCGCGCGACTTTCCGGTGATCATCGCCGGGTTCGGGCGTGTCGGCCAAGTGGTCGCGCGCATCCTGCGCACACAGAAGATTCCGTTCACCGCGCTGGAGGCGAACTTCGAGCAGGTGGATTTCGTGCGCAAGTACGGCAATAAAATCTATTTCGGCGATGCCTCGCGCCTTGATCTGTTGCATGCGGCCGGCGCCGACAAGGCCAAAATCTTCGTGCTGGCGATCGACGACGTCGAGGCCTCGCTCAAGACCGCGCAAATGGTGAAGACACATTATCCGCATCTTAAAATTTACGCCCGCGCGCGCAATCGCATGCATGCCTACCAGCTGCTGGATCTCGGCGTGACGGTGCTCATGCGCGAGACCTTCCTGTCGAGCCTGGAACTCGCGCGCGACGTTCTGGTGGGCCTGGGACAGACCGTGGCCGCGGCCGACGAGATTGCGCGCCGCTTCCGCATCCATGACGAGCAATTGCTCGACAAACAGCGGGCGCTGCGCGATAACGAGGAACAGCTGATCGCCACTACGCGCCAGGCACGCGATGAACTCGAACGTCTGTTCGAGCAGGATCGCGCGGCCGTCAAGCCGGAGGACATCACATGACCCGAATCATCGGCATCGCCGGCAGTCTCCGCCAGGGCTCCTACAACGCCGCGCTGTTGCGCAACGCCGTGGAGCTGGCCCCCGCCGGTTGCAGTGTGGAAATCGCCACCATCAAGGATATTCCGCTCTACGACGGCGACCTTGAAACCCTGCACGGCATTCCGGCAGCGGTCGCCGCGCTCAAACAGCGCATCGCCACCGCCGACGGCCTGTTGCTCGTGACTCCGGAATACAACCATTCGATTCCAGGCGTATTCAAGAATGCCATCGACTGGCTGTCGCGCCCGCCGGCCGATATAGCGCGCGTGTTCGCCGACCGCCCGGTCGGGCTGATCGGCGCGACGCCCGGCGGCATGGGCACGACATTCTCCCAGACCGCGTGGCTGCCAGTGCTGCAAACGCTCGGCTCACGCCCGTTCTTCGGCAAGACGCTGTATGTCTCCGGCGCCGCCAAAGTATTCGACCGCGAGGGACGACTTACCGACAAGGACTTGCGCGAACGGTTGCGCGTCTATATTGAGCAGTTCGCGGCCTTTGTCGCCAGCGCCCGGGCAGCGACAAAACCGACGCAAGGGTGAAGCAGAACATGACGAGCACAGCGCGCATGCCGGCCGTGTTCTTCGGCCACGGCAGTCCGATGAACGCCCTGGAACAGAACCGCTACACCGACGCCTGGCGGCGCATCGGTGCTTCCATGCCAAAACCAAAGGCGATTCTGTGCGTGTCCGCGCACTGGATGACGCACGGCACGGCCGTCACCGCGATGGACAAGCCGCGCACCATCCACGACTTCGGCGGCTTCCCGCATGCGCTATTCGAGGTTCAATACTCGGCACCCGGCAGCCCGCCGCTCGCTGCGCGCGTGCGCGCGCTACTCGCACCGGTGAGCGTACAACTGGATCAAAGTTGGGGGCTTGACCACGGCACCTGGTCGGTGCTCGCGCATGTGTTCCCGCAGGCGAACGTGCCGGTCGTGCAGCTGAGCCTCGATGCCGGCCAGCCGCCGCGCTACCACTACGATCTCGGCGCGCGCCTCGCGCCGCTGCGCGACGAAGGCGTGTTGATCGTCGGCAGCGGCAATGTGGTGCACAACCTGGGGCGGATACAGTGGGCCGAAAACGCCAAGCCCTACGACTGGGCAACGCGCTTCAACGAGAAAGTGCGCGCGCATCTCGCGGCGCGCGAACACCAGCCGCTGATCGACTACGCATCGCTCGGCGAAACCGCAAACGCGACGAGTCATATAACAGGACGAACGAGCGAGGCGAGCAGGGCTTCTTTGTCGTCGCGCGGCCCTCGCCTCGATCCAATCGGCGACGATGCCCGCCTCAGCGTGCCCACACCTGAACACTATCTCCCGCTCATGTACATCCTCGCCCAGCAGAGCCAGGGCGAAGCCCTCTCGCTACCCATCGACGGGATCGAGAACGGCTCCATCGGCATGCTCACCGTCGCTGTTGGTCTCCAACAGACGTAGGGTGCGCTTGCGCACCGCTCCCTTTATAACCAGAGCCAAGGCATTGTAGGATGCCCCATGCCCAACTACCGCCGACGGATTACTCCAGGTGGAACCTTCTTCTTCACCGTGAATACCTACCGGCGTCAGCCCATGCTGACGCATACGGCGGTGCTGGATGCCTTGCAATCGGCTGTTCGCGAGACACGGACAAAATTGCCATTCTCGATCGTGGCCTGGGTGGTCTTGCCCGATCACCTGCACGCGATCTGGAATCTCCCAGAGGGTGATTCGGACTTCTCACTACGCTGGTCACTCATTAAACAGCATGTGACGCGCGCCTGCCGCGGTCTGTCTTTCGCGGTAGATCAAAGCAATGCCTCCCGCCTTAGGCGCCGGGAAGGCACCTTATGGCAACGACGATTCTGGGAACATCAGGTCCGTGATGAGGCCGATCTACTCCGCCACGTTGAATACATTCATTACAATCCGGTCAAGCACGGCCATGTACTGCGGGTACGGGACTGGCCATATTCGACGTTCCACCGCTACGTACGGGAAGGGCGGTATTCACTTGATTGGGGCGATTCGAAGTATGTCGATGAAATAGCTGCCTTTGGCGAGTGAACGGTGCGCAAGCGCACCCTACGCTTGTTGTCACGACATTTCCCGGCACGTCAACGGGTAATTCCGACCCCGACCCCGAAGTGGAATTGCGGCTTGGCGGCTTCTTCCTCCGGTTTTGGCCACAGGAACAGGGTTTTGATTGCCAGCACCGGGTACACATAGTGCGCCTCGCCCACACTGCCGGCGCGCGTTTCGCCGACCGTGCCCGTCATTGTCACGAGCCGGCCTTCTGCGTAGTTCGCCAGTTCCAGATAGCCGGGATGCAGGGCAATGAAACGCCCGCCTGCTTTGGCCTCCCGCTGCGGGCGACCGTATTCATCCAGCGGGTAGCTCAGGACTTCCAGCTGAGTCTGGTTGGCCAAATTCCTGGCCGCCACGATGATGCCGCCCCAGGCGATGGTTTTGTTCTGCACCAGTCCAATGTTGTTCGCGGCCTGTTGCGGGGTAATGTGCTGTTCCGCCTTGCCGATGTCGAAGTGCGTTGCGCAACCGCCAAACAGCAGGGCAGCGAGAAGGAGCACGGGAATGCGTAATGGCAGAGTTGGCATGGGTGTGGCCTCTTGGTGGGTCGTTCTGGTGCGGGCCTCGACTTAACTTGGTTACACCGTCAGCGTTACTGCTTGTCTGCCCAGGATGACAGGTGCGTGGCCTGACGAACAAGGCGCTGCCAGATGAATCCAGTATCCTGACCTGAGCACGGTCATGTCCAGAACAGATAACTCGTTCAAAACAAACAATTCAGGCCAGCTCTGAGAGATAAACCAGCACTCCAAGCAGAAAAACCTTTCCCGGTTCGAACATTCCCTCCCCTTACTCGGCAGCGTCAGCTTTGAGCAACATAACACCTCAACAACCGGCGCACGTGAGCGCATCCGGCGAAGGCGCGAAGCGCCTGAGTGTAGTTGATTGACTTGTTATGCATTTAATTGCAATGAACGTTTATTGCGCCAGAGTCGCCTCTTGATATAGCGTCTTTGCACAAAAATGACATGCCTCCGCTTGAGCTTGATGAGCTTTTTTGTGCCGCACCTTGCACATAAGACTTTTCCAACTCTAAAACGCAAAGTGCATTTTCTTTGGTGCCTTGCGCGAAGCCAATAAGAGCACACCTTTCCTGATATTTTGCAATCCTAGATTCAGCAGTAGGATACATATATGAACAGCCGGCGATTGTTATTAGTAAGACAATGACTAAAAGATATTTCATTTCTTTAGACCTCTTTGTGCATATCTATGAATTAGGCAGAATGGTACGTAGTACTTTCCGCGATTCTTCCCATATGTAGTACGAAATACCATATGCGGGGCGCATCCTACGTTTCTGGCACAACCGGTAGCGGTATTGCCAATCAGTACCGCCAGCTTCAGCTCACATCCTTGGTCGCCTGGGCGATTTCGCGTTGGCGCTTTTCCACCGCGCCACGATCGTGCTCGAAGCGCGCCAGCAACTCGTATACACACGGCACGACAAACAGTGTGAGCAGCGTGGACACCATTACCCCGCCGATCACCGCGATCGCCATCGGTGCGCGCAGCTCGGCGCCAGGGCCGAAGGCCAGCGCCAGAGGCAACGCCGCGGCGATGGTGGCGAACGAGGTCATAAGGATCGGGCGCAGGCGAACCGGGCAGGCCTCGAGCAGTGCGGCGCGCACCGTGATGCCGCCGCGCTCGCGCACGTGATTGGTGAAGTCGACGAGCAGAATCGAATTCTTCTTGACGATGCCCATCAGCAGGATCAGGCCGATAAAACTGAAAATGTTGAGTGACTGCCCGAAAACGAGCAGTGTCAGGAACGCGCCGGAGACACTGAACGGCAACGCCATCAACACCGTCACCGGGTGAATATAGCTGTCGAACTGCGACGCGAGCACCATGTAGGAAACCAGCACGCCGAGCAACAACACGAACCACAGCGAGGCGAAGGATTCCTGGAACGACTGCGACCCGCCGACGAAGCGCACCTTATAATCTGGCGGCAATACCTCGCGCGCGATCGCGCGCGCCCGTTCCAGTGCCTCTTGCTGGGATTTTCCCAGCTGGACATTGGCAAAGATCTTGATCGCACGTTCGCGTTCATTGCGATTGATTTGCGCCAGACCCTTGCCGGCGTGGATCTGCACCACGTCCGAAAGCGGGATCAGCTCGCCGCGATTGTTGCGCACGTACAGGCGCTTGATCTGCTCCATGCGGTCACGCTCCTGCTCGCGCAGCCGCACGCGCACGTCGTAGCGGTGTCCCTCGGAGGAATACTGCCCGGCGACGACCCCGCCGACCATGGCGTTGACGGTCTGCGAAATGGCCTGGATGCTCACGGCACGCTCGGCGGCGCGCGCGCGATCCGGGATAATCTGGATTTCCGGTTTGCCCAGCAGGTAATCGCTGTCGGTATCGGTTACCAGGCCGGTAGCATTGAGCTTCTCGATAATGGTCTCGGAATATCCGACCAGCTTCTCCCAGTCATGCCCCTGCACGGCAAACTCCACCGGGAAGCCGCGCGAAGCGGTGAAACCGCGTTGCGACAAATCCTGAATCGAAACCTTGAGGCCGAGCTTGCGCAGCGCCTTGCGCGTAACCGCCATGAACTCCTGCTGACTTAATTCATGACTGCTCTCCGGGTCGATGCCGCGTTGGCCTTTCGGTTTCATGCTGATGAAAATATTGGCCAGATTCGACTGGCCGCCGATACCGAATCCACCCACTGCGACGTAATAACGCCGTACCTCCGGTCGTGCGGCAAAGAATTTCTCCGCCTCGCGTATCACCGAATCGGTGTAATCGAGCGACGAATCCACCGGTGTCTGGGCCTGCACGATAAACATGCTTTGGTCCTGTGCCGGCATAAACTCCAGATTGACGAAACGCAGCGCCACCAGCGACAGCACAAAGAATATCAGCGAGCCGCTAATAGTCTTGACTGGATGACGGAGTACGACCTCCAGCAGACGGCGATAGAGGACGGCCACCGCGTGGAAGGTGGCATCTGCCGCCCGCCCCATGCGGGTGGTGCGACTACCGGCCTCAACGAACTGCGAGGCGCGCATTGGTGTCAGCGTGAGTGCCTCAAATAGCGAAAGCAGCACCGCGACCGTCATGGTAATGCCGAATTGGAAGAAGAACTTACCGATCACACCGCTCATGAAGGCAACCGGCAGGAAGATCGCCACGACTGCGAGTGTCGCCGCCAGGGCCGCGAAGGTGATCTGGCGTGCACCGATCAATGCCGCCTGTACCCGGCCCTCGCCCGTTTCGCGATGGCGCACGATGTTCTCGAGCACCATGATGGCATCGTCCACCACGATGCCAATCGCCAGACTCAGGCCGAGCAGTGTGAAGGTATTGAGCGTGAACCCGAAGAAGTACAGGACAATGAAGGTGCCGATAATGGACGTCGGTATGGCGAGCAGGATGTTCAGCGTCGCCGTCCAGCTGCCGAGGAACAACCAGCACACCAGCGCCGTGACCAGGGCCGACATCACCAGCGCGAACTTGAACTCGTTCACCGAGTCCTCAATGTACTGGGTGCTGTCAAAGTTCACGTCGATCTTCATGCCTTCTGGCATCTGCTTGGCCACCTCGGCCATCCGTTGCTTGACGGCATGTGCCACTTCCACGGTGTTCGAGCCACGCTGCTTGCGAATACCGATGCCGACGGCGCGCTCGCCATTGGAGCGCGAGAGTCGGCGAATATCGTCCAGGCCGTCTTCGATCTCCGCCACCTGGCTCATCAGGATGCGGGTGTAAACCGGCTGACCGCCACGCTGGTTGATGGCAATATGCTTGAACTCCTCGGCGGTCTTCACTTCGCCGAGCGTGCGCACGTCGTACTCCTGGCGCCCGGTGGTAATCTGCCCCGCCGGCAGCTCCGAATGTTCGCTCTTGATCGCGCTCAACACGTCGGTTACCGCCAGCTGATAGTGATTCAGATCGCGCCCCGAGACCCAGACACGCAGATTGGGATCGACGTAACCGCCGAAAACGATTTCGCCGACACCGGCCACGGACGAGAAGTTGTTCTTGAGCGTGTCCTTCACGTAGCGCATCAATTCACGCGGTGTGTGCCGGTCGCTGGTGACCGCCATAAACAGGATCGGTTGATCCTCCGGATTGGTCTTGCTGATGACCGGCGGATCGATATCGGGTGGCAGGTAGCGTTGTGCCGCGGCGACCTTGTTCTGCACCTCCTGCAAGGCGTCGGCGATGTTCCGGCCCAGCTCAAACTCGACAGTGATCGACGCGTAGGCATAGCGCGACGTGGAGGTCACGCTGCGCACACCCTCGACAGTCATGACCGCGTCTTCGATGATATCGACGACATTGGTCTCGACAATTTCCGGCGCCGCGCCCGTGTAGGTGACGGCGATGGTGACGACCGGAAAATCCACGTCCGGCAACTGGCTGACACCCATGCGCGTGGCCGAGAGCAGACCGAACAGGATCAGCGCGCCCATCAGCATCCAGGCAAACACCGGACGACGAATGGCGATTTCGGGCAGGTTCATGGCTGGCTTCCCTCGACAGATGCCGGACGACGTACCGCCGCCGCCTGCAGTCGCAGATAATTCAGCTTCACGTTGTAGCGCACGCGGTCCAGCGCCTGCTGGTTATCGAGGTAGGTAGACAGGGCCTGCAGCACGTCCAGATTCGTGACCAATCCTATGCGATAGTCGCGTCGCTGGGTTTCGTAGTTGCGTTGCGCAGTTTCGGTGGCCTTCTCTATTGCGTCGAGCCGCGCGCGGTCCAGCACCACGGTTTGATAGAAGGAGCGGATTTCCTGATCGGCCAGCCGGCGCGCCCGGGTCGTAGCCAGTTCGGCCTGCGTGCTCTGCGACTGCGCGGCGCGCACCTGCGATTGCAGGCTGCCGCCGGTGTACAGTGGGACGGTAAGCGCAAGCTGCACATCCCAGTCGACGTTTTCCAGACTGCCAGCACGCTCCAGGTAGCGGTTGGCATTCAGATCGATCGACGGCAAGAACGCGCCGCGCGCCACGGTGATGTTTTCCTGCGCCGCGGTCTGACGCTGCTGCGCCGCGCGCACGTCCGGGCGCACCGCCACGCGCACCAAATAATCGTCGAGCGCGGCGAGCGCGGCGGGCAGCAACTCGGTGTCGCGCAGCGGCGTGGTACGCGGCAGGCCGCTCAGAAAAGCGAACACATCGCGCGTGGTGCTGAGCTGGGTGCGGGTCTGCTCCACCTGCGCGCGCAGGGTGCTGATCGTGGCCTGCACCGTCAGTACCTCGCCGATGCGCGAGCGGCCGATGCGCACGCGCTCCTGCAGTTCCACTTCGCGTTGCTGATATTGCTCGATTTGCTCGGCGAGGTTCTTCAGATCCTTCTCGAACGACAACACATCATAGAAATTTTGCGCCACATCCTTGAACAACTGCACACGCGCCTGGCGATAGTCGTCATCCTGCGCACCCACCAGCGCCTTGGTCTGGCGCAAGGCGGCGAATTCACGGAAGCCGCGGAACAGCGGCTGCGTAGCAGTAAGACGCGCGAACGGCTGGCGGGTGGGGTTCGTCGTCTGATTGACTGCGCCGCTGTCCTGCCACAGGTAGGAAGCGGCAGCGCTTACGGTCGGATAGAGCGCGGCATTGGCCTGTCGGTATTGCTCCTCGGCCTGCACGATCAGCTGGCTTTGGCTCGCAACCACTTCACTTTGCTGCAGTGCGTGTACGAAATAGTCGTCCAGAGTCAGCGCCACCGCATCGGACTCCGCCGCGCTGCTGGACAGGCACGCGATCAGCAGACCGAGCGCCAGCACGCCGGAGACAAGCGGACGGCGACTCACGTTGAGAATCCTCGGGTGCGGTCGGCGGTGTGGTTCGCGTTCATTACGATAGCGCCGCGATCAACCGCCCGGGGCACGCGCGCAAAACGAAAGCAGTGCGTCGTCGCACTGCGATGGCCCCGAACGCGTGGTAATCTGACATTCGCTACAGGAACTCATAGACGACGACAAACCCCGATATTACCAATAGCGTGAGGGCACACAGAAACACCACATCAATCATGTTCGTCCAACGCAGCACGTTCCTTGAATTGAGTCGCCTGAGCGTGAAAAACGTGAAGTAGCAGACAACCAGGAAACCCAGAGACGAAAGCAGGAACATATCGTCCGCAAGTGATTCAACCTTGGTGTTGCTGATTTTGAGGTTAACAATGCCGACCAGTGCCAAACTGAGACCTGCCAGTGTGCCGCTCGTCGAAAAAAGGGCAACCAAAAGGCTTTGCAGGTCTTTCGGGTCTTTCACGTTTTTCAACATAGATAGCGAATAACCAAGGGAAGGATGCCTCTCGCCAGCGTCCAGACAGGGCCGCTGTGACGCGGGCTCCCGTCTCAATAAATCGGAGACAACGCCACAAGGCGTTGTCTCCGTGTTGTGATGCATTAAACGTAAAAAGGGTAGCACGAATGCCCTGGCCACATCGAGCCGTGCACCAGGGCTGTGAGCACGCCTATATCGTCATGTTCCTTCGTGCGGGTCGCTGTGATCGTCCTGCTGGTCCATGAACGAATGCTGGCCGCGCTGTCCAAACCGCTGCTGCAGCTTTTCGCGCTGTTCCGGGGTCAGAACGGCGCTGATCTCGCTGCGTACCTGGTTGCGCTGCACGATCATGTCGGCGATCAGCTTGCCCTGGGTATCGGCCAGCTTGCGGACATCCGCTTCCTGCGCTGTTCCCTGCTGCGCCAGGGCTTGCAGCTGTTGGCGGTTCGCGCCGAGCTTGTCGCGCAGCGCGCCTGTCTGCGGACGCGCCTTGTCGACAATGGCACGCACCTTGTCACGTTGCTCTGTGGTCAGATCGAGTTTTTGCGCCATGCGCTCGATAGCCGACTCGCTGTCCATGCCACGGTGGCCAAAACCCATGCCATGCCCGCCGTGCTGGCAACCTTCGCCGCTACCCGGCGGCATCGCATAGGCCAAGCCTGCGATCACGCTGCCTGCGATGGCGGTGCCGATTAACAATATCTTGATGGATTTCTTCATGACGTACTCCTTTGCGATTGTCGTTGAGGGGTGCTGGTTGCTGCATCCACGGCCCGAAGAATAGGCCCCCGTGGTGTCAGCGTGTGTCCGGTATGGGTAAAACTGTGTAAAGATGACAACATGATGCTGTATACACAGACGACGGCTGTGGCACACTCGATCCGTGGACACATGCATCAACAATCGTCACGACGCCAGCGGCCCTCCCGTAAGCCATATTCTGCTGGCCGATGACGACGCCGAACTCACCGAGATGCTGACCCAGTATCTCGCCGCCGAGGGCTTCGACGTCGACAGCGCGCCCGATGGCGAGACCGCACTCGCCAAGGCGCGCAGCGGGACGTACGACCTGATGGCGCTGGATGTGATGATGCCGCGCAAGAATGGGTTTGATGTGTTGCGCGATCTGCGCACACAGTCACTCATGCCGGTGCTCATGCTCACGGCGCGCGATGAGGATGTGGACAGCATCGTCGGCCTCGAACTCGGCGCCGACGATTACCTGCCCAAACCCTGCAACCCGCGGGTGCTGGTGGCGCGTATCCGCGCTATCCTGCGGCGCGCAGCGGGCGCCCCGGACGTCGCCGGGAACGAAGCACCGCAGACCCTGACGCTCGGCGATCTCGAAATGCACACCGGCACGCGCCGTGTAGTCTGCGGTGGCCGGCCGCTGGCCATGACCAGTACCGAATACAGCGTGCTGGAAGTGTTGCTGCGCGAAGCCGGGTATGTGGTCGCCAAGACGGATCTGTCCGAACGTGCACTCGGCCGCAAGCTTACACGCTACGACCGCAGCCTCGACATGCATGTAAGCAGCCTGCGCAAGAAGCTCGGGCCGCTGCCCGACGGCGAGGAACGCATCAAGACGGTGCGCGGCGTCGGTTACCAATACACGCGCTCCTGAGAGATCGGCATGCACCGTCTGTTCTGGAAGATCTTTCTGTCATTCTGGGCCGCGCTTATCCTGTTTGCGGGCGCGGCCATGCTCACGGCGTCGCATTATCTCGAGAAGGCGCGTCTGGAGACTGTCGCCTTGAGTCCGCGCGCGCGTTTACTGAGCCACGTCGGCGATGCGCAGCGAATTGCCGAGCGCGCTGGCGTCGACGGCCTCAAGGCCTGGCTGCACGAGATCGATCGGCACGAACCGGTCCCGCTGTATCTGTTGGACCGCAACGGTGTGGATCTGCTCGGCCGCCCGCTGCCCATCGGTGTCGCTGAAAGGCTGGCGCGCGAAACCGCACGCCCGGAACACGGACCCATGGGGGCGCGTCAACGCTTCGAAATCCGCTTGCCGGACGATAGCGAATACCGGCTGATCGCGGACTACCAGGGTGTGACGCTGAGCCGGGTTCTGGACCGACCGCACGTGATCGCACTGCCACTGATCCTAGCGGCCTTGGTGAGCGGACTGGTGTGCTTTCTGCTGGCACGCTATCTCACTGCACCGCTCGGCCGGTTGCGGCACGCGACTGAAGCCTACGCGGCCGGAGATTTGGGTACGCGGGTCGCCCCGACGCTGGGCACACGCAAGGATGAAGTCGCCGATCTCGCGCACGCGTTTGACCACATGGCCCAACGGCTGCAGGAGTTGATGGCCTCGCAACGCCAGTTGCTGAGTGATGTGTCGCACGAGTTGCGTTCGCCGCTGGCGCGACTGCAGGTGGCGCTGGGGCTGGCGCGCCAGCGCGTTGCCGGCCAGGCGGATGCGGAGTTTGATCGGATCGAGCACGAGGCGGAGCGCCTGAATGATTTGATCGGCCAGCTGCTGTCACTGGCCAAGCTCGAGACCAGCGTCGCGCCCACCGCACGCGAACCGGTGGACCTGGCCGAGCTACTCGCCAGCATTGCGAACGATGCCGACTATGAAGCGCGCGCGTCCGGCCGCCGGGTAGCGATCACTCACAGTGAACCGGCCGTGATCCAGGGCGAGGCGCGGCTACTGCACAGCGCGCTCGAGAATATTGTCCGCAACGCGGTTCGTTACACCCCGGAAGACACCAGCGTGAATCTGTCGCTCGAACGCGCAAAACCGGACCGCTGGCGGATTACAATCCGTGATCAGGGTCCCGGCGTACCGGAAGCGATGCTGTCGCGCCTGTTCGAGCCGTTCGTGCGTGTGGACAATGCGCGCGATCGCGCGCGCGGCGGCTACGGTCTTGGTTTGGCCATTGCACAAAAGGCCGTGCGTCTGCACGGTGGCGAGGTCATGGCCCACAACGACCCGGCGGGTGGGCTCCGTGTTGTGGTCACGCTCCCCGTGACGCCCATCCCTTCCTGATCAGCTTTTCAACTGCTGCTCAGGCGCCTACACGTATTAGCAATTCCGTGCCGCGTCTTCAAATATTTTCGCGCGCGGCCGGCAGCTGGGGGCACTGTAGGTTCACGTGCACCGCTGTCGTATTAAGTGCAGGAAGCAATGCCGCACTGTGTCGGGTTAAGCGCGGCGGCTGTTACGCCTGGGTATGTCGCTGCGGCAGATACTCCACCGCCGCCTGCTGGCGCACCGGTTGTGGGTAGAGACGCATCAGTGCATACACCTCGGGATCGAGGCCGCCTTTCACCGGCAGGCCCAGCAGGCGCGCCACCTCGGGAGTGAGCGGATGGTCGTGCGTCCAGGTGCCGGTGCTGAGCATGGCGGCAATGTGCTCGGCCTCGGCCTCCGGCATGTAGTCCGCGAGCAGGGTCTTCACCGCGCCCTTGACCTGCGCGATCGCTTTCTCCGCGAGATCGGCCAGGATCAGGGTCTGATCCTCGAGTTCGTTGACGCTCTTGCGCGCCACGGCGGCCAGCACCGAGGCCGCCGGGTAGGCGCCGACCTGCGGGTCGACCGGCCCGAGCACCGCGTGCTCGTCCATCACGATCTCGTCGGCGGCCAGTGCGAGCAAGGTGGCGCCGGACATGGCGTAGTGCGGCACGTGCACCGTGACCTTGGCGGGATGGGCGCGGATGGCGTGCGCGATCTGCAGCGCGGCCAGCACCAGGCCGCCGGGGGCGTGCACGATGAGATCGATGGGTGTGTCCTTGGGAGTAAGGTGGATGGCGCGGATCACCTCTTCCGAGTCGTTGATATCGATGAAGCGCACCACCGGTATCCCGAAGAACGCCATCGACACCTGGCGGTGGATGAGCGTGATCACGCGCGAGCCGCGCTTGGTCTCGATGCGCCGGATCTGGCGCACGCGCGCATGCTCCAGCGCCTTTTTCTGGATCATCGGCTGGATCATGAGAACCAGGAATACCAGCCAAATCACATCGCTCACAGCCATGCACAGCCTCCTTGTCGTTTCAGTGTGGCATGCACAGAAACGGGCGGCAACGTCGTTGTAGGGTGTGGCCTGCGACGCGCAGGCGACCGCCATGGATGGCGGGAGGTTGAGCAACGCAGGGAGCAGTTACCGGGATGCGCGAGTGTCGCGAAAGACAGCAAGTCGGGAGCGACCCCCACCAAGCCATGCTTATACAGGGTGGGGCTGCGCCCCACCCTACATGGCTACTTGCCGGGTTCGGGTTTTTCCCCACGCCGCTGAGTTACGCAATCACACGTGAAGCGGTACAGTACGCACATGCAACCAGTCGTGGACATCCGCGCACTTACCAAACGTTTCGGTGAACGCGAGGTTTTGCGCGGGCTCGATCTGGCCGTACCGCCGGGGGTGTGCTTCGGCCTGCTCGGTCCGAACGGCGCCGGCAAGACCACCGCCTTGCGCGCCCTGCTTGGACTGTCGCCGGGCACGAGCGGCGAGGTGCGCGTGTTCGGCCTGCCGATCCCGGCCGAGGGCCGCGCGGTGCGCGCACGCTGCGGCGTGGTGCCGCAGGCCGACAACCTTGATCCCGATTTCACGGTGATCGAGAACCTGCGCGTCTACGCCCGCTACTTCGGGCTGACCGGCGCGCCGGTGGAGGAGCGCATTCGCGAGCTGCTCGCGTTCGTGGAGCTCAGCGACCGCGCCGATGCGCCGATCGCCACCCTCTCGGGCGGCATGAAACGCCGGCTCACCATCGCGCGCGCGCTCATCAACCGCCCCGAGCTCATCATCCTCGACGAACCGACCACCGGGCTCGACCCGCAGGTGCGGCGCATGATCTGGGCGCGGCTGCGCGCGCTGCGCGACCAGGGCCGCACGCTGCTGCTCACCACCCACTACATGGACGAGGCCGAACGGTTGTGCGACGAACTGGTGATCGTGGACAACGGCACCGTCCTGGAGCGCGGCTCACCGCGTGAACTCATCCGCAAACATGTCGAGGCCGAGGTGCTGGAAGTGCGCGGCGCCCCGGAACGGGCGCGCGCGGTGCTCGCCGGCGTGAGCGGCGCACGCATCGAGGAACTCGGCGACACGCACTACTGCTACACGCGCGACGCGCGCGCCCTGCTCGCCACCCTGGAGCAGCACCACGAACTCACTTTCCTGCACCGGCCGGCGAATCTCGAGGACGTGTTCCTCAAACTCACCGGTCACGAGCTGCGTGATTAGCAGCGTGATTTTTGCGACTGAATTACATGATGCCGTCCCACCCTCTCCCCAACCCTCGGCAATTGCTCCCGGCATTGCCCTACCTCCTGCATCCATGCAGTCGTCTCCCGCCCCGGCGGGAAAGGGAGAACATCCCCTCTCCCCGCTTGCGGGGAGAGGGCCAGGGAGAGGGGGCAAGCTGCCAACCGATTTTGGGTAACCATTAATAATATGCTCGCCGACTACATCCCGCGCCTGCGCCACGCCGCCTTCGCTATCTGGGCGCGCAACATGCTCGTCTGGCGCAAGATGATCGGATCGAGCATCGTCATCAACCTCGGCGAGCCGCTCCTCTACCTGGTCGCGTTCGGCTACGGGCTCGGTATGTTCATCGGCGGGCAGATGGACATGCCGTACCTGACGTTTCTGGCCTCCGGTACGCTCGCCGCCTCGGCCATGAACACCGCCGGCTTCGAGGCGCTGTTCGGCGTGTTCACGCGCATGGTGCCACAGAAGAGCTACGACGCCATGCTGGCGAGCCCGCTGGAAATTCCGGATATCCTGGCCGGCGAAATCCTGTGGTGCGCGACCAAGGCGGCGATTCACGGCGCCGGCATCCTGCTGGTCGCGACCGCGCTCGGCGCGGTCGCGGACTGGCGCGCGCTCTGGGTGCTGCCGATCCTGTTCCTCGCCGGCCTCACCTTCGCCGCCACCGCACTGGTCGTAACGGCGCGCGCCGGCAGCTATGCCTCATTCAGTTACTACACGACCCTGGTCATGACGCCGCTCATGCTGCTGTCCGGCGTGTTCTACCCGATCAGCACGCTGCCGCCGCTGTTACAAAAGATCATCCACTGGCTGCCGCTGGTGCATGCGGTCGAACTGGTGCGCCCGCTGGTCGCGGGTCTGCCGGTCAGCAATATCACCCTGCACCTGACGGTGCTGGTTGCCTATGGCATCACCGGCTACCTTATTGCCGTACGGCTGGTGCGCAAGCGCCTGAGCATCTAGAACCGTATCTGATCGATCACGGCGCCGGCGGCGCGGCAGTGTCCGGACTGGCCGGTTTTGCCTCAAACAATGGCTTCACCGCCGTCAGCACGATTTCCACGCGCCGGTTTCGCTGCCGGTTCTCGTCGCTGTCGTTCGGCGCCAGCGGCCGGTATTCGGCGTAACCCACCGCCTCCATGCGGGCGGGGTCGATCTTGTGCTCACCTTGCTGGAAGTAACGCACCACGCTGGCGGCGCGCGCCGCCGACAGTTCCCAGTTGGAAGCGTATTTCTCCTTGAGTTTGTCGCTGATGGCTACATTGTCAGTGTGGCCCTCGATGCGGATCATGTCATCGGTCTGTTCCAGCACCTTGGTGACCTTCTCCAGCACCACCAGACCAGCCGGCAGGATATCGGCACGGCCGGACTTGAACAGTATCTTGTCGAGCACGCTGACCGAAAGCTTGCCGCGCAGCGTACTGATTTGCACATCTTTGTCGGTCAACTCGGTCTGCAGGCGTTCGCGCAGATCGGCCTCACGCTGCTTGAGTTTGTCGGCAAACTGGCGCGCTTCATCGGTGGCCTTCTTGCACGCCTCGTATTCGCCCTTCATGCCTTGCAGACCGGTTTCCAGCTCCTGCTGCGCTGCAAAGCTGGCGTCCAGTTCGGACTTGGACTTGGCCTGTATCGCCAGGCGATCCTCCTGACAGGCCGACAGCTCCGCCACTTTTTTATCGTAGGTGCCGGTGCTGACGCAACCGCCCAGTGCCATTGTCACAAACACAAATACCGCAATCTTCGATTTCATTCAGTCCATCTCCTCAAAGTGACAGTCAATTATGTGATCTGCGCAATCCAGCTACGTTGATCCCAATCAAACGACGCCGTCCCATACCCTACCAGCACGGCGCGGAATCGCCTGCTCCGACCGTCGTCGCATGCCTGCCGCCCGGAAGTCTGCACTAGTCGCTGATCGCCATTCGGGTGACAGACGCTAGGCGATGGCCTGGCGAGCACCCCTCAAGCATTCACCGCTATGCCGGTAGTGCGGCCCACAGTGATGTGCGTCTCGCCGGCACGCATCTGACCGATCACGCTGGCGGCGGCGAAGCCTTCCTGGTGGAAGCGCTTCAAAACGTCTGCGACAGCCGCGGGTGCGCAGGTGACGAGCAGGCCGCCACTGGTCTGCGGATCGCACAACAGCGTCTGCTGCCACGGCGCAAGATCGGGTGGCAGGCGCACGACGTTGCCATAGCTGGCCCAATTGCGCGTGGCGGCACCGGTAGTGAAACCCTGCTGCGCCAGCGTCAGCGCCGCCGGAATGACCGGCAGCGACTCAAAAGCGATGTGCGCGCCAAGCGCGGAACCGCGGCAGATTTCAGCCAGATGGCCGAGCAGTCCGAAGCCGGTGACGTCGGTCATGGCGTGCACGCCCGAAAGTTCGGCCAGCTGACTGCCGACGGCATTGAGCTGTGTGGTGCTGGCGAGCATCTGCCGGTAGCCTTCATCCGACAACATGTTTTTCTTCAGCGCAGCGCTCAAGATGCCCACGCCCAGGGCCTTGCCAAGCACCAGCGCGTCGCCGTCCTGCGCCGTGCTGTTGCGCTTGATGCGTTGCGGATGCACCAGCCCGAGCACCACGAGTCCGTAAATCGGCTCCACCGAATCGATGGAGTGGCCGCCGGCGATGGGAATCCCCGCGGCCTGACACACCGCAGCGCCGCCCGCGAGAATCTGCTGAATCACCGCCACGCTCAGCTTGCCCAGCGGCATGCCGACGATGGCGAGCGCGAGCAGCGGGCGGGCGCCCATGGCATAGATGTCGGACAGCGCGTTGGTGGCGGCGATGCGTCCGAAGTCATGCGGGTCATCCACGATCGGCATGAAGAAATCCGTGGTGGCGACGATCGCCTGCTCGTCATTCAGTTTATACACCGCGGCATCGTCGCTGGTTTCGGTGCCCACGAGCAGCGCCGGGTCCAGCATGCCACTCGGGAGCTTGGCGAGAATTTCAGTGAGCGCCGCCGGCGCGATCTTGCAACCGCAGCCGCCGCCGTGCGACAGACTGGTCAAGCGAACTTCGGACATGTTGCCTCTCCTTTCTGCTAAAAAAATCACTCGGACGATGTCCGCTTACGCAAATGGCGGAAGAGTGTGGGAGTCGAACCCACCAAGGACCGGCTGACGGCCCTTCCCTGATTTGAAGTCAGGTCGCCCCACCGGGGTGCGATGCTCTTCCAGTAATCTGTGCGCTCTGGGTTGTGCCCACATGGATGGACTTTGGCTTGTCTACCAGCAACGCCGGGTCACGCATGCGATGCGTGTCACCGACGCGGCGCGAAATCCCGGTGCGGTCGAAATATTCGAGAATCTGGATGGCGAGCTTGCGCCCGCAGCCGACGCGGTCGCGGAACTCCGCGGCCTGCACCGCACCGCTGGCGGCATCCAGCTCAGCCGCGATCTGCGCCAGCTGGGTGACGGCTTCACGCGTGAAGAACCGGTCACGCAGCACCTCATAGGTGTCGCCGAGCAGCGTGACGCGTTTCAGCAGGTTGCGCATCTGGGTCTCAGGGACTTTAAGCAGCGTGGCCATGTCGCGCACCCACGGCGGCTGAAACGGGGTCGCGCGCAACAGCGGCGCCACCGCATGCCAGAGCTTTTCCTCGGCCGGCGTCAGCGTAACGCGATGACTGGCCAGGTGCAGCCACGGCCCGTGCCGCAGGAGACGCTGCTCGCCGAGCAACTGTTCGATGAGCGCCGTGAACAGCTCCCACGCCAGCTCCGGTGTCGCCAGCCGCCGCAGGCGGCGAGCTTCGAGCCCGAGCAGTTCCGGCTCGCGTTTGTGTTCCTCTGACAGAACATCCAGCACCGCCTGTTGCAGCGCCGTCCAGCACGCTGGTGCAAAGCCATGACGATGCCCGCTGGCGAGATTGACCACGACCATCGGCAGCTCGGCATACAGGGATTCGGCGACGTCGCGGCGCAGGTTGCCGCTGCGCGCAAACCAGTCAAGATCAACACCGGCGGACGAACTATCCAGCAGTGCTTCCAATGCCGCGCGCGCTGACTTTTGTTCGAGTGCCCGCAACAGTGCTAGGCGTCCGGGCGCACGCACCTTGCGTGCCGGCGCGAAAGGATCCAGCACCACACCGCCCGCCAGCGTGCATTGCGCAGACTGGTCGCGCAGAATGAAGCGGTCGCCGCGCAAACTTCCGATCGGCTGGTCGAGCACGAGCTGGGCCAGCGCCTGCGCGCCGGGCTCGACCGTCGTCCCCTCCAGCAACGACACCCGCCCCAGAACGTCGGCGGCGCCGACATGCAGATGTACCGGTGTCCAATGCCGGAGTGCGCGCCGCGCCGCGGCCGGAAGTTTGATGCGCACATCGAGGCGCTGCGTCGGGGCATGCACGGCCGGCGCCAGCACCCAGTCGCCGCGCACAATGTCTTTCTTCTCTACCCCGGCGAGATTGAGCGCACAGCGCTGTCCCGCCCAGCCCCAGTCGGATGCGCGGTTCTGCGCGTGAATGCTGCGCACGCGCACTTCCTTGCCGGATGGCGATACCACCAGCTTGTCACCGACCTGCACGCGGCCGGCGAAGACTGTGCCGGTCACCACGGTGCCGCTGCCGGTGAGCGTGAAGCAACGGTCCACGGCCAGACGAAAATCTCCATCGTCTGCATGGGACTTCAGGACTGCTGCGGCCGATTCGAGGTGTGCGCGCAACACGTCGATGCCAGCGCCGTTGATGCTCGATACCGGAAACACCGGACTGCCGGCCAGCGGGCTGCCGGCGAGCAACTGTTCAAGCTCCACCTGCACCTCGGCCACTCTCGATGTCGGGACGCGGTCGATCTTGGTCAGCGCCACGGCAGCTTGCGAGATCCCGAGCAGGTCGACAATCTCCAAATGCTCGCGGGTCTGCGGCATCACGCCATCATCCGCCGCGACCACCAGCAGTACGTAATCGATGCCGGTGGCACCGGCCAACATGTTGTGCACGAAGCGCTCGTGGCCCGGCACGTCGATAAATCCCAACACCTCGCCATTCGGCAGCGGCGCATAGGCGTAGCCGAGGTCGATGGTGATGCCGCGTGCCTTCTCTTCCTTGAGGCGATCGGCATCCACGCCGGTGAGCGCCTTGATGAGCGCCGTCTTGCCGTGATCGATGTGGCCAGCGGTGCCAATCAACATAAGGGTTTACCCACGAAATCACCCTCCCCCTTCCAGGGGGAGGGATAGGGAGGGGGTGAAATGGTGAAGGGAATTACGATCATCAGCGCTGCCACCCTCCCCCTCACCTCCTCCCTTCGAGGGAGAGGGATTAATATTTTATGGAACGATTTCGGAACGATCATGACGGCGCAATCGTCAGTAGCGGGAGCTGGGCAAGGAACTCATCGGCGTCCTCAAGACAGCGCAGATCGAAACGAAGCGCGCCATCGGCAACCGTACCGATCACCGGAATCGGCAAGCCACGGAAAGCCTCGGTCAGACGCCGCAAAACAGTACCGGCCCCGCGCCCAGACTTGCGCGGCGTCAGCGCCAGCGCATGACTCGGCAGAACTTCCACCGGCAAGGCGCCGCTGCCAATCTGGCTCGCACACGCCACCACCTCCACCGCGGCGAACTCGTTGACGGCCTGTGACACCGCCGGCGCCAGGCGCCGGCACAGTGCCTCGATCTCGCCGGGCGCGCGCGTCAGCAAGCGCAGGGTCGGCAGGCGTTGCGCCAGCAACTCCGGCTGGCGATAGAGCCGCAGCACTGCTTCCAATGCCGCCAGTGTCATTTTATCGACGCGCAGTGCGCGCTTCAGGTGATTGCGTTTTATTTTCTTGATGAGATCGGCGCGACCGACGATGATCCCGGCTTGCGGACCACCGAGCAGCTTGTCGCCGCTGAACGTGACAATATCCACACCGTCGGCCAGCGCTTCCTGAGGCATCGGCTCCTTCGGCAAGCCGTACTGGCTCAAGTCCACCAGCGTGCCGCTGCCCAAGTCCACCACGAATGGCAAGCCACGCGTCCGGGCCAACGCCGCCAGTTCTTTTTCCGGCACGCTCGCCGTGAATCCTTGCACGACGTAATTGCTGGTGTGCACCTTGAGCAGCATGGCGCTGCGCGCGCCAATGGCCTGCTCGAAATCGGCCAGATGCGTGCGGTTGGTGGTGCCGATCTCGCACAGCTTGCAACCAGCGCGTGCCATGATCCCGGGAATACGGAACGAGCCGCCGATCTCGATCAGCTCGCCGCGCGAGACGATCACTTCCTTGCGCTCGGCCAGCGTGTTGAGCACCAGCAGCACCGCGGCCGCGTTGTTGTTCACCACGGTCGCGGCCTCGGCACCGGTGAGTTCGCACAGCAGTTGCTCGATGTGGCTGTCACGGTCACCGCGCTCGCTCGCATCGAGATCGAATTCAAGGTTGCAGGGCTGCGTCATGACCGTCTGTACCGCCGCCACGGCTTCCGCTGGCAGCAACGCACGGCCGAGGTTGGTGTGCAACACCGTGCCGGTGAGATTGAACACACGCCGCAGCGACGGTCTGAAGGCCGCGACCAGGCGTTCATGGAGTGCATGGGCCAGCGCCGTCTCCTGCACGGCATCTGCGGGCAGCGCGACACCATTGCGCTGGGCAGCGCGCATCTCGGCAAGCAACGAGCGAATGGACTGAACGAGGGCGGTATGCCCGTATTGCACACGCAATGGCAAGACCGCGGGCAGATTCAGCACGCGATCGACAGCCGGGAGTACAGCAGCAGGTTGCGGATTCTGCACTTGGACCAAGGACGGTTCCGCCTGTAAAAAATTGTCGAAACGACAACGTTTACCGGGTTATGCGTCTCCTCCTAATAAGTAGAAATTGATTCCGGCGCGTTCTGCACCGGACTCCGCCATCAACACATCCAGGGCGACGCTCGCCACGTCGTCCGCGACCGCCTCCAGATTCGGATCCTTTTCCATGTACAGGATCTTGAGGTAGGCATTGCAGGCCTCACAATTCTCCGCCTTGATGGCGGCGCTGCCGCCCTCGATCCCGTAGTAACTGATGCCCTTGGTGGACTCGCACAGAGCGCACTTCACGCGCACCGTATGCCATTGTGCACTGCACAGCGAACAGGTCAAATAGCGCAAACCGTGATCGTCACCGCCGATGCGCACCACGCTCGCAACCGGCGCCGAAGCGCAGACCGGACAGGCGGACTGGGTTTCAAGGCGCGCAAAGGCCTCGCTGCCGAGGCTCGTGGCCATGTGCAGCCAGTACACCTGCAAGGCGGCCGCGGCAAACGGCGCCGCGGCACGGTCCATCTGGGAAAAATCGCCGGCGAGGATGGCATCGGCCAATCGTTCAAGATCGGCGTGATCCATTTTTTGCAGACGCAGGATGGCGGCACGCGCCGCCTCCGGCAATGCGCCGGGCGCGAGTGCCGCCAGGATATGCCGCAAGACCTCGCGCCATACCGGAGCGCGTGTCCAAACCTGGGCGCCGAGCGGCGCCATGCCGTGCGCGCGACAACGCTGCAACTGTTCGGTGTCCGGCAGGGGTACATCGCGCACCAGCGAGAGTGCAGCATGCTGGCTGCGCGCCAGGGCGGCAAGAAACCGCAGGTAGTCGCCCAGGGCGTGCCCGGCGGCGAGGCTGTCGAGACGCCCGGCGCGTGTCTGGAAAAGGTCACGTTCCGGCAAACGCAGAAACGGCAGCTCGCCAGAAGGCGGCGCGATTTCTCCCGGCTCGATGATGTTTGCCGTCACTTGGCGCCCTTGCCAACACTGCGATACCAGGCGGGGTGATGCTCCTTGGCCCACGCTGCCGTGACCGTGCCCTGCGTCATGGCGCGCAGACTGCCGCGTACCCACAGGACTCCCGAGTAGACATGCACGATCAGCCCGAGGATCGCGACGACCGCCGAGAACGCATGCACCAGCACGGCCACCCGCACCACGCCAACTGTGAAATAGGGCGTGAAGTACGGTTGCCACATCACGACGCCCGACACGAACAGCAGCAGGATCGTCACCACCCAGGTCCAGAACAGGTACTTCTGGCCAATGTTGTACTTGCCGATCTCGGGCAAGCCCTGGTCGCGGTTCCGAATCACATCGAAAATGCGTTTCATCCACTGCCGGTCTGCTTCGGTGATCTTGTTATCATTCCAGTAACGCAGTGCCGAACGCCCAAAGCTCAGTGCCAGCAGCACCCCGATGAACGGATGCAAGATGCGCGACCAGGTACCGCCGCCCAGCACGTAGGACAAGACGAAGAACTCCGGCTGGAAGAGCGCCAGGCCTGAAAGGGTCAGCAGGATGAAGCTGACTGCCACGACCCAGTGATTGGCACGCTCCGGCGCCGTGTAGCGTTGAATGAGTTGCGGCATGGCTTATTTCTCCTCGTGTTCGGCCTTGGGGCCAACGGTCACGTAGTGGACCAGGGCGCCGAACACGGCCAGACCGAGCACGGCTGACAGGATCGGCTTGGTAACACCCTTCCAGACACTCACCATCGGACTGATGCCCGGATCCCGGGGCAGGCCATGATAGGCCTCCGGCTTGTCGGCATGCTGCAGCACATACATGACGTGCGTGCCGCCGACGCCCTTGGGATCGTACAGTCCGGCATTCGTGTAGCCGCGCGACTTGAGGTCGGTGATGCGCCCCTCGGCTTGCTTGATCATGTCATCCTTGGTGCCGAACGTAATGGCCTTGGTCGGACAGGTCTTGACGCAAGCGGGCTGCTGTCCGACCGCAACGCGGTCGGAGCAGAGCGTGCACTTGGAAGCCTTATTGTCCTTCTTCGACAGGCGCGGGATGTTGAACGGGCAGCCGCTGATGCAGTAGCCGCAGCCGATGCAGTGCTCGTGATTGAAGTCCACGATGCCGTTCGAATACTGCACGATGGCACCGGGTGCCGGACAGGCCTTGAGGCAGCCCGGGTCGGCGCAATGCATGCAGCCGTCCTTGCGGATCAGCCACTCCAGCTTGCCGGCCTCCAGTTCCACCTCGCTGAACCGCATCACCGTCCACGACTGGTCGGTGAGATCGCGCGGGTTGTCATAGACCCCGGCATTGTGGCCGATCTCATCGCGCAGATCGTTCCACTCCATGCACGCCGTCTGGCAGGCCTTGCAGCCGATGCACTTGGAGATGTCGATGAGCTTGGCGACCTTGGTGGCCGGTGCGGGTGCAGGCAACGTGCCGGTGGCGGAGCGGCGTTCCACTTCGAGTGCTTGCTGTGTCATATCGCCCCCTTACGCCTTTTCAATGTCAACGAGGAACGCCTTGAACTCCGGCGTATTCGTGTTGGCATCGCCCACGAACGGTGTGAGCGTGTTGGTGATGTAGCCGTTACGCGCCAACCCCTGGAATCCCCAATGAATCGGGATGCCGACCGTGTGCACGCGCTTGCCGTCGACATCCAGCGAGCGAAGACGCTTGGTCACCACCGCCACCGCCTTGATGAAGCCGCGGCTTGAACGGATCTTGATGCGGTCGCCGTTTGCAATGCGCTTCTCCTTCGCCAGCTCCTCGCCGATCTCCGCGAACTGCTCGGGCTGCAGGATGGCGTTGAGCTTCACGTGCTTGGTCCAGAAGTGGAAGTGCTCGGTGAGGCGATAGGTGGTCGCAACATAGGGAAACTCCTTGGCGTCGCCGAACTGTTCGAGGTCGCCCTTGAAGATGCGCGCCGCCGGACTGCTCTTCACCTTCGGATACTTCGGGTGCAACGGATTGGCATCGAGCGGCGATTCGAATGGCTCGTAGTGTTCGGGGAACGGACCGTCCGCCATCTGGTTGACCGCGAAGAAGCGCGCTACCCCCTCCGGATTCATGATGAACGGGCCCATACCGTCTTTGGGCGCCGAATCCGGCTTGATGTCCGGCACATCGGCGCCAGTCCATTTCTTCTCCTTGCCGTCCCAGGCGATCAGCTTGCGCTTCGCATCCCAGGGTTTGCCGCTCGGGTCGCAGGACGCGCGGTTGTACAGCACGCGCCGGTTGGCCGGCCAGGCAAACGCCCAGTTGAGCGTGTTGCCGATACCGGTCGGGTCCGAGTTGTCGCGCCGCGCCATGAGGTTGCCTTTCTCCGACCAAGCGCCGGAGAATATCCAGCAGCCGCAGGCGGTGGAACCGTCGTCGCGCAGTTGCGCGAAACCATCCAGTTGTTCACCGGCCTTGCGCAGCACCGCCTTGGTCTTCGGATCGGTGACATCCGCGAGCGCCCGGCCGCTGAACTCGCGCGCCAGTTCCTCCGCAGCTGGCTCCGCCGGATTCTTGTGGTTCCAGGTGAGATTCAGGATCGGGTCCGGGAACTTGCCGCCCTCCTTCTGGTACAGCTCGCGCAGCTTGAGAAAGATGCCGCCCATAATCGCGGTGTCGTTCTTGGCCTCGCCCGGCGGCTCGGCACCCTTCCAGTGCCACTGGAGAACCCGGCTGCTGCTCACCAGCGAACCGTCTTCCTCCGCGAAGCAGGTCGAGGGCAGGCGAAACACTTCGGTCTGGATCTTCGCCGGATCGACATTGTTGTACTCGCCGTGGTTCTGCCAGAAGACCGAGGTCTCGGTGGAAAGCGGATCGATGATCACCAGGAACTTAAGCTTGGCGAGCGCGCCATCAACCTTGGCCTTGCAGGGAAACGAAGCGATCGGGTTGAAGCCCTGACAGATATAGCCGTTCATCTTGCCCTGGTGCATGTCCTCGAACACTTGCAGGACATCGTGCACCTTGTCGAGCTTCGGCAGGTAGTCGAACGCGAAGTTATTATCGGCCTGCGCGGCCTTGCCGTACCAGGCCTTCATGGTGCTCACGTGGAACTTCGGGTAGTTCTGCCAGTACGACAACTGGCCAGGGCGCAGGGGCTTCTGCGTGCGTTTCTCGATGTAGGTCTTGTAGTCGGTTTCCTTCTCGCCCGGCAACGTCATGTATCCGGGCAGCAGGTTCGACAACAGACCGAGGTCGGTAAGCCCCTGAATGTTGGAGTGGCCACGCAGCGCATTCATGCCGCCGCCCGCCATGCCCATGTTGCCGAGCAGCAGCTGTACCATTGCCGCGGTGCGGATCATCTGCGAGCCGACCGAATGCTGCGTCCAGCCGAGCGCATACATGATGGTCATGGTGCGGTTCGGCACCGATGTTTCGGCGATCGACTCACATACCTTGAGAAACTGCTCTTTCGGCGTGCCGGTGATGCTGCTCACCATCTCCGGCGTGTAGCGCGCATAGTGCTGCTTCATCAGGGTGTAAACGCAGCGCTCATGCTTGAGCGTCGGGTCGGTCTTGACGTAACCGTCGTCGCCGAGCTCATACATCCAGCTCGCCCGGTCGTACTTGCGCTTGGCGAGGTCGTAACCCGCGAACAGACCATCCTTGAACGAGTAGTCGGCGCGTACGATGAAGCTCACGTCCGTGTACGCCTTTACATACTCATGCTGGATCTTGTCGTGCGTCAGCAGGTAGTTGATGACACCACCCAGGAAGGCGATGTCGGTGCCGGCGCGGATTGGGGCGTAGTAATCCGCCACCGCGGCCGAGCGCGTGAAACGCGGATCGACCACGATCAGCCGCGCGTTGTTGTGCGCCTTGGCTTCGGTCACCCATTTGAACCCGCAGGGGTGAGCCTCGGCGGCATTGCCGCCCATGATCAGGATGAGGTTGGCATTTTTGATGTCAACCCAGTGGTTGGTCATCGCACCGCGGCCAAACGTCGGGGCAAGACTTGCCACCGTCGGGCCGTGTCAGACACGTGCCTGATTATCGAAGGCCAGCATCCCGAGGCTGCGCACCACCTTGTGGGTGAGATAGCCGGTTTCGTTGCTCGACGCGGAGGCCGCGAGCATGCCGGTCGAGAGCCAGCGGTTTACCGTGGCGCCGTCGGCGTTCGTGGTCTCGAAGTTCTTGTCGCGATCGTCCTTCATGAGGCGCGCAATCTTGCTGAATGCCTCATCCCAGGAGATGCGCACGAATTTGTCGGAACCGGGCGCGCGATATTCCGGAGCTTGCAGGCGGTTCGGACTGTGCACGAAATCGAGCAGACTGGCACCCTTCGGACAGAGCGTGCCGCGATTCACCGGATGATCGTAGTCACCCTCGATGTGCATGATGCTGGCCTTTTCTCCCTTGGCCTTGTCACCGGTGCTGTACATGAGGATGCCGCAACCCACCGAGCAGTACGGACAGGTGTTGCGGGTTTCGGTGGTCTTGGCAAGTTTGAATTGGCGTACTTCGGCGAGCGCCTCGCTGGGCGAGAAGCCCAGCACGGCCATGCCCGATGCGCCGAGGCCGGCGGCGCTGATCTTGAGAAATTGTCGTCTGGTAACGGGTAGCATGTGATACCTCCTGACTTGTTATGACGATCTATATTGATTCTGCTCAATCCACCTTTTTAGTTAATGCACGCATCAGCAAAGTCTATTCCTTACCTCACTATAGACAATAGACAATCCGAAAAGCGCCTAGTATTTTGTTTTCACACCATGAAATGAAAAAAATAAGGAAATGCTGATGAAGTTCAGCCCGCAAATGGAAATCCGGGGGATGGTTCAAGGCGACCTGCCTTACGGGTACCGGGAAGACTCAGTCAATACAACGCCGTGTGCGGCTACGTGGAATCCGCCTTTCATCCCAGGCGGCGATGGCGGCCGCCCAGAAACTGGCCAGCGAGGACTCGCCCGCATCCGGCTGCGGGCCTTGCCCCAGAAAATCCAGTGCCTGACGCAGCATGATGACCGGCTTGGCGCGCGGCAGTGGCTTGGCGTAGGTCTGCTTGCTGAGCTTCTCGCCCTGAACGTTGACCGCGGCCGGCAGATGCAGATAACCGGGCGTCGGCAGGCCAAGCAGCTGCTGCAGATACATCTGGCACGCGGTTGAGGTGAGCAGATCGGCACCACGCACCACCTCGGTGATGCCCTGCTCCGCATCATCCACCACCACGGCCAGCTGGTAGGCATAGAAACCGTCGGCACGGCGCGCGACGAAATCGCCGACTTCGCGTTCGAGTAGCGAGTATTGCCGGCCCTGCACACGATCCTCGAAATCGATCACGGCATTGTCGGTACGCACGCGCAGGGCACGGGCGCTGCGCCCGGGAGCGAGTCCGGCGCGACAGGTGCCCGGGTATACCGGCCCCTCAATGCCAGCAATACTCGAATCGGCAATCTCCTTGCGTGTGCAGCCACAAGGATAGAGCGCGCCGCGCCGCCGCAGGGTTGCAAGCGCCTCTTCGTAGGCATCGCGCCGCCGGCTCTGGTACATCACTGCGCCATCCCACTCGAAGCCGTACACCTCAAGCGTGCGCAAGATGTCATCCGCTGCGCCTTTCACTTCGCGCGGCGGATCGAGATCCTCGATGCGTACCAGCCACTCGCCGCTTTGCGAGTGTACACTCAAATAGCTGCCCACGGCGGTCACCAGCGAACCAAAATGCAGCGGGCCAGTGGGCGACGGCGCAAACCGGCCGCGCCGCTTGTGCTCACTCATGCCAGGTGGTGAAGGCGCTCACCGGCTCGCGCTCGGTGCGGTAATTGTTGACCGGTGCATTGACGTCGGCGTAACCGAGCGCCATGCCACACACCAGCGCGCGAGTCGCCGGCACGTTCAGGATACCGCGCACGATGTCCGGATACTCGGCGAGCGACGCCTGCGGGCAAGTCTCCAGGCCGTGCGCGCGCGCCGCGAGCATCACGTTCTCGATGAACAGGCCCATATCCACCCACGCGCCCTGGGAGAGCGCGCGGTCCACAAAGAACAGCAGACCAACCGGTGCACCGAAGAAATGGTAGTTCCCGTTCCAGGCCTTAAGGCGTGCGAATACGTCGTCCTTGTTGATGTTCAGCGCCTGATAGAGCGCCAGCCCGGTGGCCTTGCGGCGTGATTTGTACGGCTCCTGCCAATCCTTCGGATAGTAGGCATAGTCCGGGTTCTCCGGCTGCCGGGCCTTGCGCGCGGCGAGCAGTGCTTCGCTGATGCGCGTCTTGATCGCACCCGTGACCACCGCCACCTGCCACGGCTGACAGTTGACGCCGCTCGGCGCCCAGCGCGCGGCATCAAGTATCGACTCGATGGTGGCACGCGCCACCGGCTTGTCGACATAGGCGCGCGTCGACTTGCGACCGCGCATGGCTTCCAGAACGTCCATGGTTTCTCCTGTTACACGCCCATGAGCTCGGCGATCAGGCGCGCTTCCTGCGCCGCCTTGGCCGCCCCCGCATCGAAAAATAATCCGGCCAATCCGTCCTGACCCTGCCACTGCGCGAGCCGCTCAATGAAACGACGCACTTCACGCGCGGGCGCCGGCGGCGCGAGGGCAACCATCAGCCGACCGTCGGGATGCGGCGCGGCCTCGCGCGCGCAGTGCCAGGCGAGGCCTGCGCCCTGGCGTTCGAGGGCGGCGTAAACCAGCGGCGCACGCCACGGCCCGCCCGGCAGATCGACACACGACGGGGCGATGTCGGCGAGGCGATTCAAGAGGTGCTCGAACCAGTCGGGCAAAACCTCGGTGTCCGGCGCGATACGCAGCAGCAGTCCGGCGGTGCGCAGCGCGATCGGTTCGAGGGTACCAAGAAATTGCGCCAGCGCCCGATCGCGCTTGCCATGGGTGAGCGGTAGTCCGAGTGTCGCCGGCAACTCCAGCACGAAGCGGAACGCCGGATCACTGTCCTCCAGCCACTGCGCGACATCGGCACGCTTCGTCTCTACCCACAGCTCCTGCGGCACCAGCACGCTGCGCAGGTTGTTGCTGTAGAAACAGAAGCGCCAGTCTTCCGGCAATTCGGACGGATAAAAATCACCGCCGGAAGTGTGGTTCCAACCGCGCGTGCCGATCATCAAGGGTTCGGTCATGATCAAGGGAGATTAGCGCGCCAGACGCAACCGGTGAAACAAGGCGTCACGCCGCCGCCCGAAGTTGGGTGGCGGCGTGACGGTCATTACTGATGGGCGCGGTTCTTGACGAGATCATTCACTACCGCCGGATCGGCGAGCGTGCTGGTGTCACCGAGATTATCGACCTCGTTCGCGGCGATCTTGCGCAGGATGCGGCGCATGATCTTGCCGGAGCGGGTCTTGGGCAGGCCCGGCGCCCACTGGATGACATCCGGCGTTGCCGTCGGGCCGATCTCCTTGCGCACCTGCTGCACCAGCTCCTTGCGCAGTTCTTCGGTGGCCACGACACCGGTCTTGAGCGTCACGTAACAGTAGATGCCCTGGCCCTTGATGTCGTGCGGGAAGCCCACCACGGCCGCCTCGGCGACCGAGTGATGCAGCACGAGCGCCGATTCGACCTCCGCCGTTCCGAGACGATGGCCCGACACGTTCAGCACGTCATCGACGCGCCCGGTGATCCAGTAATCGCCGTCTTTGTCGCGGCGTGCACCGTCGCCGGTAAAGTAATAACCGGGATAAGTCTTGAAGTAGGTATCGACGAAACGCTGGTGGTCGCCGTAGACCGTGCGCATCTGTCCCGGCCACGGACGCGTGATGACGAGACTGCCCGAACATTCACCCTTGAGCAGCTTGCCCTTGTCATCGACAATGCCCGGCACCACGCCGAAGAACGGTCGCGTCGCCGATCCCGGCTTGAGTTTTGTCGCGCCCGGCAGCGGCGTGATGAGATGCCCACCGGTTTCGGTCTGCCACCAGGTATCCACAATCGGCACGCGCCCGTCGCCGACCACGTGGTAGTACCACTCCCAGGCCTCGGGGTTGATCGGCTCGCCGACCGTTCCGAGCAGCTTGAGCGATTTGCGGCTGGTCTTTTTGACTGGTGCCTCGCCCTCGCGCATGAGCGCGCGGATCGCGGTCGGCGCGGTATAGAAGGTATTCACGTTGTGCTTGTCGATCACCTCCCAGAAACGCGAGGTGCTCGGGTAGTTCGGCACCCCCTCGAACATGAGCGAGATCGCGCCGTTGGCAAGCGGCCCGTAAACAATATAGGTGTGACCGGTAACCCAGCCGACGTCGGCGGTGCACCAAAAGATATCGCCATCGTGATAGTCGAAGGTGTACATGTGGGTCATGGCGGCAAAAACGAGATAGCCGCCGGTGGTGTGCAACACACCCTTCGGCTTGCCGGTCGAGCCAGAGGTATAAAGAATGAACATCGGATCCTCGGCATCCATTTCCACGATCGGGCAATCCGCGGAGGCCCTGGCGACTTCATCCTGATAGACGATGTCGCGGCCGGCCTTCATCGCGACATTGCCGTGAGTGCGCTGGTAGACCACGACGGTATGTACGTTCGGGCATTTTTCCAGCGCGGTGTCGGTATTCGCCTTTAACGGGATTCGCTTGCCGGCGCGCACGCCTTCATCAGCGGTAATCACCACGCGGCAGTCGGAATCGAGAATGCGGTCGGAGAGCGACGTCGGCGAGAAACCGCCGAACACCACCGAGTGAATCGCACCGATGCGCGTGCAGGCCAGCATGGCCACGGCCGCGGCCGGCACCATCGGCATGTAGAGACAGACGCGGTCGCCTTTTTTCACGCCACGCGCCTTGAGTACGTTGGCGAACTTGCACACCTCGGTGTGCAGCTGGCGGTAGGTGATCTTCTGGTCGTCCATCGGGTCGTCGCCTTCCCACAGAATCGCCACCTGGTCGCCGCGCTTGGCAAGATGGCGGTCGAGGCAGTTATAGGAAACGTTCAGCTTGCCGTCGATGAACCACTGGATGTGCAGGTTTTTGGCGTCGAAGCTCCAGTCGCTGACCTTGGTCCAGGGCTTCGACCACGTCACGAACTGCTTGGCCTGCTCGGCCCAGAAACCATCCGGGTTTTTCACCGAGCGCTCGTACATGGCCTTGTATTTTTTTGCATCGATGTGCGCACGCTTGGCGACCGCCGCCGGCACGGGATAAACCTTGGCATGCGCTGCCGTCAGCGCGGTCGGCTTTTTGGACCGAGCCGCGGTTTTCTTCGGCGCGCGGCGCGCGGCCGGCTTTGCGGATCTTCTGCCAGTTTTTTTCCGGGTCTTGGCTTTCAAAACCGCTTTGGATTTTGTCTTGCGCTTGGCTTTGGTTTTTCGTTTGGCTTTGGTCTTGGACGTGGCCATAACTTCCTCCTGACTCAATTTTGAAACGATTGTGCACGGGCCAACGCGTCGGCTCAAGCCATTCGCGCTTTGCCCTTGCCCGGCCGCGCGCCGCATTCCACAATGGCCGGCACACCTCGCGCAACCGGAACCTGCACTGATGAACCTCGATGCCTGGCGCCATTACCTGCGCGCGCCGCCCACGCGCTCGCCTACCTGCTGGCCGCGCTGCAACACAATGCCGAGGCCGAGACGGCGTTCCGCCGGGTCGTCGAGCTTGCCCCGCGCAATTCGACCGTGTGGTTCAATCTCGGCTTCCTTTGCGAATAAAGTGGACCCCTGAGTCAAGACAATAATGCACTGAGTTTAAGCTGCATATTCGACCTCACTTGAAGCAACGTGCCATGCCCGGCACACACGTTCGAATTCAGCCGATGACAAAAGCGCAGCTTTTGGCGGTCGGCTGTAATGATGGGTTAGGGCGAGGAAGTTTCGAGCGACATGCGCCACCCGCCCGCTGCGACGGCATGTTAGGCGTCATTTCGCACGAGAGGAACCAGGAATGTCTGAAGCACCCCCATAATGAGGACACCTCCTACGACGGCCGCAATTCCAAGGAGTAACGATTCAGATTTCATGAGAACGAAGCCACCCAAGAAGGCTGGTATTGCCGCGAAGATTGCTGTCCAGTGTGCCGATACCTTTTTCCCGCACGATTGACAATTGACCGCACGCCCAGGACCGAGTGCGGATTTTTGCAAAAGGCTCATGGCAGCGCGGTTGCAGTACGGACATTTAACCATCGTCGTGACTCCTGGCCGGGACGACCATGGCGGCCTGTCCGCACCAACTAAAGTTATGCATTTTCGTCATTATTTTGTGTCTGCACGATCCACATCGACACCGCGCCCAACGCCACTGCGACGGTGCCAAGAAACGCCCAGAACCAGGCAAACCCCTTTGCGTCGGCTGCTTGCACCGGGTCCGTCATTTCTCCAATGGAGCTGAATCCCGTAATCGCGACGCCGTAGCAGATGATCGCGAAAACTGCAGCAAGCACAATGGCCACCTGAGCAGATATCTTCATTTCTTCTCCCTGTTTTGAAAAGTTGCCTAACGAATGATATGGACTCCCCCTGCCTCTGACGGCATCAATGTGCCAGATTGAAGACGGTGTCTATCAACCAACGGAACAGGAGGAGTCGCCATGAACGTTACAACGATCGGAGTTGATTTGGCAAAGAATAGCTTCAGTCTGCACGGTGTGGATAGCCGGGGCAAGATGGTGTTCCACAAGACCTTGGCGCGCGCAAAACTAATGCCATTCCTGGCCGAGCAGCCACCGTGCCTGATTGGCATGGAGGCCTGCAGCGGGGCACATTACTGTGGCCGTGAGTTGACGAAAAAGGGCCACCGGGTCAGCCGTCGTGTCAACGCTCCAATACCGGCTTCTGTTATGATTGCAGCGATAATCTGAAAAATTACATGGGGCCAGATTGGTGCTTGCGCTGCTTACCGATATTCACAGCAACCTGGAAGCGCTCAACGCCTGTCTTGAGCATGCGCGCGAAAACTGTGCCGAGCGCTACGCCTTCCTGGGGGATCTGGTCGGGTATGGCGCCGATCCGCAAGCCGTCGTCGATATCGTTGCACGCTACGCCGCCGATGGTGCAATCGTGGTGAAAGGAAATCACGACGAAGCAATCGAGAAGCGCGCCCATTATATGAACGATGCCGCCAAAGACTCCATCGAGTGGACGCGCAAGGCGCTCTCCGCTGAATCCACGGCCTTTCTTTCCAGCTTGCCATTGATCGTACGCACTGGGCCGATATGCTTCGTGCATGCTTCGGCGGCTACTCCGACGCGCTGGGAATATGTTGACTCACCGGCCGCGGCACAACGCAGCGCTGAGGCAGCGCAAACGACATATACCTTTTCAGGGCATGTGCACGATCAAGCGCTCTACTTCGAGGGCACGCAGGGAAGATGGTCCATGTTCTCTCCTATGCCCGCCAGCGTCGTTCCGGTCAGCCGGCTACACCACTGGCTCGCTCTGGTTGGATCAGTCGGCCAACCTCGAGATGGCAAGCCGGCGGCGGCCTATGCATTATTTGATGTTGAGCGCGAACGGATAATCTTTCACCGGATCGCTTACGATCACTTCGCAGCGGCGAAAAAGATCCGGCAGGCGGGACTGCCCGAAGCGCATGCCTATCGCGTCGAAAAAGGCATCTGAACGCCATAATGACCGAGAATCCGGCACCCGGCAGCGATATCGATGGCTTTCGGCTCGGCGAATGCATCCATACCGGTGCGCAAGGCCGCATCTTCCGTGTTACCTCGCCCGACCAGGGCTTCCCCACGATCATCAAGCTGCCGCGTCTCGGCGCCTTCGAGCCGAGCGAAAACCTCATCAGCTTCGAGATCGAGGCCATGATCATGCCGACGCTCTCCGGAGACCACATCCCGCGCTTCGTGGCGGCCGGAGACCTGGTGAAAACGCCTTATCTCGTCACCGAGTGGATCGAAGGTGAAAGCCTCGAAAGCGCACTGAAGCGCGGCCCGCTTGCCCCTGACGAAACTGCTCGCATCGGTGCCGAGATCGCCGATGCCGTTCATGAGTTACACCTGCAGGAAGCAATCCATTTCGACCTCAAACCCGACAACCTGGTACTCAAAGAAAATGGCGGGGTCGCGCTCATCGACTTCGGGCTTGCACACCACGCGCGTCTTCCCGACCTGCTGGCCGAGGAAAAACGCTTTGCCGCCGGTTCGGCGCCGTACATCTCCCCCGAACAAGTGCTGGGCGTTCGCACGGATCCGCGCAGCGATATCTTCGCGCTCGGGGTCGTGCTCTACGAGATGGCGACGGGAGAGCTTCCCTTTGGCGTGCCGGTAACCATGGCGGGCCTGCGCGATCGGCTGTGGCTCGACCCGGTTCCACCCCGTGTCCGGTCGCGCGCGGTGCCGCCCTGGCTGCAGGAGATTATCCTGCGCTGCCTCGAGCCAAATGCCGATGACCGCTACCAGTCAGCCGCACACCTCGCTTTCGACCTGCGTCATCCCGAGCAGCTGGCACTGACTGCACGTGCCCACAAGTCGGGGCGAGCCGGCCTGTTCGGGCAAATACGGCGCTGGTGGCGTGCGCGCAGCGCACAGCCGGCGTTGCCCATGATGCCCACGGCGCAGGTCGGCAGAACCCCGGTCATCATGGTGGCCGTGGATACCATGCACCCGGACGATCCGCGCCAGCCGATGTTGCAGCGCGCGACTGCACAGGCGCTATCTCTATCGCCGGAGTTCCGGCTGATCTGCGTATCGGTGATTCGCACCGCACCCGTAGCGGCTGGCGCGAACGTCGCCGAGAGCGCCTCCGGTATTCACCTTGACCACCTGATACGTTTACGCCATTGGGTTGAGCCGCTGCGCCTGTCGGCCCGGCGGCTATCGCTGCACGTGATTGAGTCCCCGCGTCCGGAAGGCACCTTGCTCGAGTTTGCGAGCCGCAACCATGTCGATCTGATCTTGCTGGGTGCTCCCAGCCCGACGCAACACGCGCTGGCTTGGTGGCGCTCGGTTGCATCGAGCGTTACCGCAAACGCCCGCTGCAGCGTCTACGTGGTGCGCATTCCCGAACCAAAACCCGCTCCGGATTCAGGGTATGGCGATCTACACATCTGACCCCGCTAGCGAATACATGCCTTGAAGCAGGCTCCGATCAGGAGTCGCCGAGAGTATGCAGCAAGATCCAAAAAAAAGAGGCCCGCATTCGCGGGCCTCTTCTCTCCGGCACGGGCGTCTCACGCCCGCCAGAATTTACGGTAGCATGCTGTGATCATAGGTGCGGATATCCCTTTCCTTGGTTTCGGTCAGGAAGATCATGCCGATGACCAGGGTCATGACCGCGACCACGACCGGGTACCACAGCCCGTAGTAAATGTCGCCGGTGGCCGCCACCATCGCCGTCGCCGTCAGCGGCAACATCCCGCCAAACCAGCCATTGCCGATGTGGTACGGCAACGACATGGAGGTGTAACGTATCCGCGTCGGGAACAGCTCCACCAGAAATGCCGCGATCGGGCCATACACCATGGTCACATAAATCACCATAATGACCAGGATCAGCTCGGTCATCACCCAGTTGACCTGGGTTTTGTCGGCGCCAGCCTTAAAGCCCGTCTCTTTGAGTGTCGCTCCGAGTTGCGCCAGGTTGGCGCTATCTTCTTTGCCTTTGGGTGCCGCGGCGATCTGCTCAGCATTCTTGCTCTCGATTCGGGTCGAACCAATGGTAGTAACCACGGTCTTGCCTGGCTCACCCGGCAACGACTTGAAGGACAGGCCCTGCTTGGTCAGGAAATCCTTGGTCTTGTCGCAGTCATTAAACTTGCTCCACGGGCCGACGAAAATGTGGAGATTGCACTCACTCGCCGCGACCGTAATCGGGTTCGCCTGCGTGTATGCCTCAAGCGCCGGGTTGACATAGTGCGTGAGTCCGCCGAACAGCGGGAAATACGTCAATGCCGCAATCAGGCAACCGGCCATGATGATCTTGAGCCGCCCGATCTTGTCCGAGAGCCAGCCGAAGAAGATAAAGAAGGGCGTACCAATCAACAGCGATATCCCGATCAGGGTGTAGGTCGAGACGTAATCCAGCTTGAGCGTGATGGTGAGAAAAAACAGGGCATAGAACTGTCCCGTGTACCACACCACGCCTTGCCCCGCCGTCGCGCCGAGCAGTGCGAGCAGCACGAACTTGTTGTTCGGGTATTTGAAGAAGCTGTCGGTGAGCGGCGACTTGGAACCCTTGCCCTCCGACTTCATTTTCTGGAAGATCGGAGACTCCTGCAGCTTGAGCCGGATATAAACCGAGAACACCAGCAGCACCAACGACAGCCAGAAGGGAATGCGCCAGCCCCAGTCCGCGAACACCTTGGCATCCATCCAGATGCGGCAACCGCCGATCACCGCCAGCGCGAGGAAAAAGCCGAGTGTGGCCGTGGTCTGGATAAAGCTCGTATCGTAGCCGCGCTTTTCATGCGGGGCGTGCTCCGCGACGTAAGTCGCTGCGCCACCGTACTCGCCACCGAGCGCCAGTCCCTGCACCAGCCGCAGAGTCACCAGCAGGAATGGTGCGGCCCAGCCTATCGATTCGAAGGTAGGCAGCAAGCCGACCGCGAACGTGGCGCCACCCATGAACACGATTGTTACCAGGAATGTGTATTTCCTGCCGACAATGTCGCCGATGCGTCCGAAAACGACAGCGCCGAAGGGGCGCACCAGAAAACCGGCCGCGTACGTGGCAAACGCCGACATCAGCGCCGCTGTTTCGTTGCCCGGTGGGAAAAACAATGCCGCAAAGAACGGCGCCAGTGTCGCGTACAGATAAAAGTCATACCACTCGAACACCGTTCCCAGTGACGAGGCAAAAATGACCTTCTTTTCCGCTGTCGGCAAACTCGCTTTCTGTGTCTTGCTCATTTTTGTATGGCCCTCGGTTAAACGTGAGACGAAGAATTTTCCTTCGCCGCGCCGCGAACGGCGAAACGACCTCACTATTCATCCATGCCTGGCTACTGCAACCTGCTGCAACAAAAACTGATCGAGAATCTCCTCGGCCGTGCATTGACCCGGAACAGAGCCCGGAGACACATGGCGTGCACATTTTTCTTTTTGTCCACACCTAGCGTCCATGCAGAAAACATGCTGCCGGCGCCAGCCGCGGACTCCAGACGCTGCTGGACCGCGTCTATTCGTCTCTATTACAGACAACATGGGGGGTTAGTGCAAGCAATAAAGCCACAGATATGGCGGGAGAAACATGCTTTGAATTTCATATGGTGAAACATCGGGGTTTTCCGGGCGCTGCCATCTTTATCTAGTGAGGCCCGGACTGTCTGAAATACATCTTTATGCGCAGCGGCCGAGACGCAGGAAAAGCGGCCAGGCCACAGCCCGCTCGGGCACGCCGCCCCAGGCCTGGGCCAGCGCCGGGCGCAACGACAGCAGAGGGTGTTCGCCACGCGTATTCAGATAACGGCGGGTCGCGGACCAGGTATCGAGGTAGCCGTATAAATCCTCCAGCTTCCATGCCGCCGTCATCTCGAATTCCGGTGCCGCCAATTCCGTGAGCGGAAAGGGAATGCTCCGGTAGCCGCTCTCGATATGCCGTCGGTCCGGCGGCCAGTAAGGCCCGACGATGTCCGTATAGTAATGTTGCACGACGGCATCCACCGCCGGCGTGATGCGCATGAGTCCGTAACCCCAGGCCGCGAACAGGCCGCCCGGCTTGAGCACGCGCACAAGCGCCGGGAAAAAACGCTCGAAGTCGAACCAGTGCAGTGCCTGCGCGACGGTAACCAGATCCGCCCCGTGCGCCGCAGCGGGCGGCGCCTCGGCACTGGCGACGCAGTAGCTGACGCGTGCGTGCAGGGCGGCGTGTACGATCTGTTCGCGGCTCGGATCGCTCGCGATCACCCGGGCGAAATGGGCGGCGAGCGCGACCGCGGCCTGACCATTGCCGGTACCACAATCCCAGGCCAAGTCGCGCACCGATACCAGGGAAGCCAGCCACGCAAAGAGCGCATCCGGATAGGTCGGCCGGAAGCGCGCGTAGGCTTGTGCCTGGGTGGAGAAATGATCCTGAAACGTCATGCCGATAGTGTGCGCCGCCGGCCGGAGCATGAACAGCCGTCCTGGTGGGCGATTCTTTCAGAATCGACTATGCTCCTTAACCATTACTTCTGATGGATGATCGCCAATGAATGTGCTCGTCACCGGCAGCGCCTCGGGGTTTGCGCAGGTTCTGCTGGCTCGGCTGGCGGCCGAACCGGCCATCGAATTCATAATCGGTGTGGACCGGTGCGAAAGCGCCTTCACGCACGAACGCTATGTGCAGGTGGTACTCGACCTGCGTTCCCCGCTGCTCGCGCGCGTGTTGCGAGATATTCAGACGGTAATCCATCTGGCACCGGCCACCGACGACGAGGCCGCGGCGCGCGGCGAGCTGCTGGCGTCGACCCAGAACCTGTATGCATGCGCACTGGCCGCCGGTGCCCAACAGTTAATCCATCTTTCCAGTGCGCTCGTGTACAGCGCGCAGACCGAGAACGCCATCGACGAGCGCCACGCACACGGTGCCATGCCCGGCTGTGCCGCCGCCGAAGCATTGCAGGCGGTGGAGGCCTGGCTCGATCACTTCGAGGCCGAGCACCCGACACGGCGCCTGGTGCGGCTGCGCCCGCACTGGCTGGTGGGTCCGCACGCCGACTCGGTGCTGGCGCGCCTGCTGCGCCAGCATCTAACCCTGCGCGACACGACAGCGCGCCTGCAGTGCGTGCACGAGGGCGATGTCGTGGAGGCGATCGTGCGGGCATTGCACAGCGACGTGCGCGGCGCCTTCAATCTGGCCTGCAACGAGAGCGTGACGTTGCCGGCCATGCACCGGCAGGCACGCTGGCTGCGGCTGCCGGTAACGGCGCGACTGCTCGCGCACCGGCTCGACACCGCGCCGGGTTGCATCGAGGCGTTGTCACGTTCGCTGGTGCTCGACAGCGCACGCGCCCGTACCGAACTCGGCTGGCAGCCGCGCTACGACAACGTGCGCGCGATCATCCGGCGTCGCTAACCCCGTCCAGGCGCGGCCCATGGCCAAGATTCTGAACTTCAAGAAGCCGAGTCCGAAAGACAAGAACAGGGGCAAGACCCTGTGCCTGCATGATTTCCACAAGTGGACGGTCGTGTCGGAACGCAAGTTCGATGTGCGCCAGGGCAAGCTGGTGACGCTCTACCGCTGCGCGCGTTGCGGGAAGGAAAAGACCGAGTTGCTATAAGCACCGGAAACGTAGGGTGCGCTTGCGCACCGTTCCTTCATTCAGTATCAGCCACAATGGGCATGATCGGTGCGCAAGCGCACCCTACAGCGCCTATGCCTGCCGCGCACCCAGCGCACGCGCCTGTTGTATCCACTGTTCGCGTTTGTCGGCCGAGGAATTTTTCATCGGGCCGACGTCGGTGATGTGTACCGGATGGATGCCACAGAATTGCAGGATCGAGCGCTTCATGGTGATGTGGCCGGCGCGCCGGAACAACAGCCGGTAGAGCAGCGGCGGCGTGTTGAGTGTAACAATCAGATGCGCGCTGCGGCCCTTGAGCAGCTTGTCCCAGCGTGGCGAGTCATTGCGGAAATTCACCGCGAAACCGGGCGCGAACACGCGCTCGATGAAACCCTTGAGCAGTGCCGGGATCGTGCCCCACAGGATCGGGTACACGAACACCAGATGTTCGGCCCACTGGATGTCGGCCTGCGCCTGTTTCAGCACGGGTTCGAGTTCCAGGGGTTTTTCATGGCTGCCCGTGCCAAGCGGATTGAAGGTGAGCTCGGCCAGGTTCAGCTGTCGCAGCTCGGCGCCAGCGGTGCGTGCGCCTTCGGCATAGGCCTGTGCCAAACTGCCGCAATAACTTTTTATTTGGGGATGGGCCAGGACAATCAGAATCTTTTTTTTCATTACCGATCTCGTGTGCACGTGCCGGACACTGCTGCGCGCGAACTATAGCGCATCGGGTTCGTGGCCGGAACTGCTCTAGCAGGTTGCTGAAAAACCCAAAGAAATGAACAACCAATCGCTCCCGAATGTTTCTTTGCGAGTCGCGGCAGCGATGTTCGACCGCTTGTTCGGTGTGGCGGTGTTGCGTTTGGGTGTTTT